>JGI11705J14877_10000018_pt1 | contig 98339 bp, 94 predicted proteins | sample Etolaghawater15m_FD_14877 | JGI IMG/M metagenome (IMG submission 14877) | reverse complement strand
ATGAGAATTATATCTCTAAAGATGAAAATGTAGCATAAGGTAACAGGTGTTAAAGAGAATTAAGATTTATAAATTGTTGTCTTGACATATTGGGGTAGTATACTTTTCTCTAAAGTCTGTATCAGTAACAATACCAAACTCACCATCTTTATTCTTTACAAGTAAAGACGATGTTTTATTTCCCTTTAGTATTTCAACAGCATTGAAAATAGTTTCATCTTCATCTACAACAATAGGTTGCTGTAAATATGCATCTTTAACACGAGCAATTATAAAGTTTGCAAATTCTTTATTTTGTTCATGTGATATATTTGAATTTAATTTATTTGATATAGTTTGGAAAAAGTAACCTTCAATATGTTCATGTTCATAAATAAAAGATAAGAAAAAATCTCTTTTAAGTGCATAACAAATTGTCTCTTGTGTTGTTACAAATGTATGTTTAACCTTATTTTCTATGATAGATATAGGATCAAAATATTCATTATGTGAATATACGGATAAAACTTCATCTTCATGTATCTCTTGTACTAAACCTTTAATTATAAAATATAAATATTCAGGTTTTTCTTGATGTGTTAATAGTGTCTCGTCTTGTTTAAAGTAAACTATATCAAGTTCTTTGATAAGCTTTTCTAAACTATATTCATCTAAAGTATCAAAAGGCCTTATACCTTTAATAAAATGCTTCTGCTCTATTAATTCCATATAATTCCTTTTTTAAAATTATTCTTGAACTAGCCTAATAAATTTATATCTATTTGAATATCCTACAATTTCATTTTTAATCTTATTGGTTTTATAATCAACAATATAAATTATAGGAACAATTGGTGCCTTAAATTTATCAGGAAAGTTATGCTCTTCACGATTTAATATTAATGGTATAAATTTTTTATGTATACCTTCATTAATTTTATTTTTAGATAATACAACTTTTTCAAATTTACTACACCATGGACAAAAGTTTGCTATCATAAAAAACATAATATCTTTTTTTTCAAGTTTTGCTTTTTTAACAGCTGTATTATAATCTACTTCATAATTAAATTGTGCTGCAAACTCTTTGTAGTTTTGAGCTGAAACATTTATATATAATATTAAAATAATTAGTATGTACTTCATTGGTTATCCTCTTCATATTGTTCTGCAAATTCACTTAATAGTGAATCCACATTATCTAGTACTTCCTCTTCTATATCTTCTTCTAATTGATCAGATATAACAATATGGGATCTTTTTTCATAGGTTAAAGCATAAACTTCTTTATTATCATCAATTCTTTTGACATCTTCACCTAATAATAAATCAACATTTAAAATAATTTTATTATCAATAGAACTATTATAAATCATAATCACTAATGTTCTATGAGAATAACCACTAGAGTCTATACCTAGTTCATCTGTAGTATTTTTAAGAGATTCCATAATGTCTTGCTTTATTGAATTAGATACCTTACTATAATTTTCAACTACTAAGTATACATTTTTGATTTTAGTTAATAAAAACATACTATCTGCATTTAAACTGCTAAAACAGATAAATAACAAAAATAGTTTTTGTATTATTTTATTCATGAAACTTCCTAATTATGTGCATGTATTATTTTAAAATATATGGTAAAAAAAATACAATAACACACAGTATAGACATAATAATAGCATAATAAAATTGTGCAATTCCAGATTTATCAGGATTTGCTTTCATTGCTGCATAATTCTCATTAGTCGAATATGCTTTATTAAATGCTTGTATCGTTTTAAAAGTTAATAGAGTAAGTACAAGCCATGTAATCCATGTCATAGAATCATAGCTATAATATACAGCTTCTCGTATCTCTTCATTTGTTAACATAAAATTCCTTTCTTTTTTAAATAAAAAAGCCCCTTAAATATTTAAGGGGCTTTTCTTAGTGCTAGATAGTTGATCTACTAATGATCAACTGCCCCATCAGAACCAATACCAGTTTGACATCTGATATCTTGAGCATCAAATGCTTCAATACATCTAGTTGCATCTTCACTACTATCTGTAATAGAGAAGAACCAGATCGAGATAAATGCTAAAGGCACAGAAAATACAGCTGGGAACTTATAAGGTACAATAGCCTCACCCATTCCTAGAATTTGTGTCCATACAACTGGTCCTAAGATAACAAGAATTAACGCTGAAATAAGACCGATGTACCCACCAATAACAGCACCTCTAGTTGTTAATTTCTTCCAGAAAATTGACATAAATAATACTGGGAAGTTAGCTGATGCAGCAATAGTAAATGCAAGGGCTACAACAAACGCAATATTTTGTTTTTCAAATGCAATACCAAATAAGATTGCAGCAACACCAATTGCAACTGTAGCCCATTTAGATACCATCATCTCTTTTTGCTCATCAACCTTTTTACCATTAGCAAACGCATTTGCATAAAGGTCATGTGATACAGCAGATGCACCAGCAAGTGTAAGACCAGAAACAACCGCTAAAATTGTAGCAAATGCAACAGCAGAGATAAACCCTAAGAAGTAATCACCACCAACAGCATGTGCAAGCCAAACTGCAGCCATATTATTCATACCTTTAAGCGTTACACCGTCTTCAGCTAAGTAAGCACCACCTTCAGCACCAAGTACAAGAACGATAGCTCCGAATCCCATAATAAATGTAAGGATATAGAAGTAACCAATTAAACCAGTTGCAACAAATACAGACTTTCGAGCTTCTTTAGCATCAGCAACAGTAAAGAATCTCATAAGAATATGAGGAAGACCAGCTGTACCGAACATTAAAGCAATACCAAGAGAAATAGCTGAAATAGGATCAGATACAAGTCCACCTGGGCTCATAATTGCTTCACCTTTTGAGTGAATTTCTACTGCAGATCTGAATAACTCATCAAAAGAGAATCCAAATTGTGACATAACCATAATAGACATAAATGTTGTACCAGATAATAATAAAATAGCTTTAATAATTTGTACCCAAGTCGTTGCTAACATTCCACCAAATGCAACATAAGCTATCATTAACATACCAACAAGAACAACAGCGAACTCATAGTCTAGCCCAAATAAGATTTCAATAAGCTTACCAGAACCAACCATTTGTGCAATTAGGTATAAAATAACAACAGCAATAGATCCAAGTGCAGCTAAAATTCTAACTGGTTTTTGTTGTAATCTATAAGCAGTAACATCAGCAAATGTATATTTACCAAGGTTTCTTAATTGCTCAGAAATCATAAATAAAATAACTGGCCAACCAACTAAGAATCCAATAGAGAAAATTAGTCCATCATAACCATTTAAATATACTGCACCAGTAATACCAAGGAATGAAGCCGCTGACATATAATCTCCAGCGATTGCAGTACCATTTTGAGTACCTGTTATACCACCACCAGCAGTATAAAAGTCACTTGCAGATTTCGTTCTTTTTGAAGCCCAATAAGTAATACCTAAAGTACCAAATACAAAAAGGAAGAACATAACAATAGCTGGTACATTTAACTCATCAGCTTTAGTTCCAGCTCCTAAATCACCACCAGCAGCAAAAGCCGATACGATTAAAAGAGATAAAAGTAATAAAATCTTTTTCATTATTTTGTATCCTTTGCTATATCTTCTTTAACTTGGTTTAGTAATCCATCAAATTCACTATTCGCTCTTCCTACATAAATACCTGTTAATACAAATGCAAATACAATAATTGCTATACCTACAGGTATACCAACTGTCGCCATTCCTCCAGCCACTATCTTTGCACCTAATGTTTCTGGGCTAAATGCTATCAATAAAATGAATGCATAATAAACTACTAACATTGTAATCGTTAATTTCCAAGCAAATGAACTTCTTTCAGAAACTAATTTCTGATATGAAGGATTTGATTGAATTTTTTCTACCATTGTTTTATCCACAATAATCTCCTTTTTAAATATGAATCTTATTGTATAAGTTAAAAATAGCACTAACATAGCATAGTGCATAAAAGATAGTATTATTGTGTAATTTTATTGATTTATATCAATATATAAGCCTTAGGAATTGTTTTTTAGATATCAAAACTATGATAATATAATGTAATTATAATATTTATTTGTAGCACTTATGTAGCGTTTATATAGTTATTTCCAAGTATATGTAAATGTTGACTTATTATCTTTTGATTGAACATCTATTTCAATACTATTGTGTGTACAAATATTTTCAATAATACTCAAGCCTAAGCCAAAGCCACCACGACTTTCATTTTCTCTATAATATTTTTGGAATAATTTTTCAACATTCTTAATAGTGTCACCATGATTTGTAATTTTAAATACTATCTTATTATCTATTTTAAATAACTCTACTAGTACACTTGTATTTTGATAACTATATTTAATAGCATTTGATATTGAATTATCAATCATACGTTGTAACTCTATTTCATTAAATTGTATATTTATTTCATCTTCTATATTTAGTACAATATTAATATTATTACCAATAGCTACCTGATCGAAGAATTCTACTCTATCTCTTAATATATCAGAAAAAGATAGTAAAGTCTTTGGATATTCTATTCTATCTTTTTTAACAGTATAACTTAGATCATTGTAAGTATTATGTATTACCTTAGATCCAGCCTCAATCTTTGATAAATACTTATTATCACCAAATTTTAATTTAAAAAGATCAATATTAGTTATTATAATACTAAGTGGTGTATTTATTTCATGTATAGATGTTGTGATAAATTGGTTTTGTTTCTTTACTAAATCTTTTGCAAACTCTTCACTTTTTCGTAAATTTTCTGTTCGTTGTATTACTTTATCTTCTAAGGTTTTATTTAAATCTTGCAACTCATTTCTCATACCATTAATATATTTTGATATAAATTTAAATTCAACAAAATATAACTCATTATTTTCTATATTCTTTAAGCTTCTTAAATTATTTTGAATAACATTAAGATCATCACGGATAAGAGATGTAAAATATCTATATACAATAATACTAATCAAGAATATAATAGCTGAGAATATTAAAATTTGAATTATTATTTTTCTTACTTTCTTATCATAATCATCTTTCTTTTTAACTAACACATCATTTATATTATCTAGATATACACCTGTTCCTATCATCCAACCTAATTCATTAAAAGATATTGCATAAGATATTTTAGGAGACATAGTATTTATGATTGGCTTATTCCAAACATATTCTACATAACCTCCATCAACATGCTGCGATATATCAATCAACTCTTTAATCACTTTTTTACCATTTATATCTGTAAAGTCTATAAGGTTTTTTTCAGCATTTTCCTTCAAAATTGGATCAGCAATATTAATACCATTAAAGTCATATATAAATATATATCCTGTTCCATCACCTTCATTTCTCATTTGTTCAATTGCATCAACAATTTCTAATGTTAGTTCTTCTTTAGATTTTGTATCTTTATTTTTATTATATTTATACTTTATGTATCTTAATGCTCTTAAAGTTTCATCTTTGATAAACATTTTTTTGTTTTTTATATAATCATTTTCTATTTGTTTAACTTCAACTTTATACTCCAAATACATATTATAAAGTAGTATTGTCGTAAATACCATAGTTAATAATGCAATAAATATTAAACTTATTTTATGTATATGATTTATACTTTTATTTCCAAATAGTCTTTCTATTTTCATTTACTATTCCATTAATACTTATATATTATATTGCCAAAACACTAATGCAATAAATGTAATAACTAAAATTCCTATTATATTAAATACAAAACCAATCTTAACCATATCTTTTACTTTAATCACGCCACTACTCATTGCAATAGCATTAGGAGGTGTAGCAATAGGAAGCATAAATGCATAACTAGCACAAACAGTTGCCACCATTAATAGAAGTGAAGTATCAATACTACTAGCTTGTGCTAGTGAATATATTATTGGTAATGCAATTGATGTAAGTGCTGTATTTGATGTTATTTCTGTGGTAAATGTGATCAGTGTGGCTGTGATTAAAATCAATAAAAGAGTAGAAAAAGATGTAATTGCTAACAATTGATTTGCAATATTTGAAGCTAGTCCTGTTGTAGAAAATGCCATAGCTATACTAAAACCTGCTCCAAAAAGAAAAATAATTTCATATGGTATATTTTTGCTATCTTCCCACTGTAAAAATCCTATATTTGGCATAAACATTAAAAGTCCAAACCCAAGTAAAATTCCCTTTTCATTTAGCCCTAATCCAGAATAAAATGGTTCAATTGGTGAATTAAGTAATAATGTAACTACTAAAGCACCTAAAATATATAATAATCTTTTTTGCTCACTATTTATTGCTGGTAAAGTTTCTAAGTCTTGATCTAGTTTAACATCTTTAACACCTAAAGATAATAAGTATGGTATCACTAAAAGCATAATACAAGCTACAGGCATAGTTAATGCCATCCATTTTACAAAAGATATTGTTTCTAAACTATTAGATTCTAAAAAACCTAATAACAATAAGTTTGGAGCCGTACCAATTGGTGTCATTATACCACCTAAGCTAGATCCATAAGCTACGGCAAGCACTAGTCTCATCTTTAATTTAAGATTATCTGCCAAATATAAACCAATAGGTATTAATAGTAGTGCTGTTGTAGTATTTGATATAAGTGTACTAAGTAATGCAGCTGTAATTGCAAGCGAATATATCATACCTCTAGGACTTGATGGGAATATAGACAAAAGCTTATGAGCAATCACTTTATGCAAGTCTATTTTTTGAGTGGCAATAGCTATCATAAAACCACCTAAAAATAAAAATATTATCGATTTAGAATAATTAGCTGCTGTTGCATTTGTGGATGCAATATCAAATATAGGGAATAACAAAATTGGCAACAAAGATACTATACCTAAAGGCAGTGCTTCATTCGTCCAAAGTATCACTAAAAATACAACTATTGATATTAAAATAGAATGCTGTACTGAGAAAATTATTTGTGAAAAAAAGAATCCTACTATTGCTAAAAAAAAGGCTATTAAAATTTTATTCATGAAGAATCTTATCATAATTGCTTGAAATTAAAAATAAAAAAGAGCTGCACAAGGAAAAAGCAGCTCTTATTTATTTTCTCACGTTCGCACCGTCAAATTTCATAATAGAATTATAAGAGATGAAAATGAAATGAAAATGAAATTATATTAATTTTCATAATATTATTGTAATTTTTGTACCTTGATTCTCTTCTGATTGAATTTCAATCTTTCCATTATGTAAGTCTACACTATTTTGAACAATACTAAGTCCAAGTCCAAAACCTTTAATTTTTTTATTTCTTGATTCATCAACACGATAAAACCTACTCATTATCTTTGATAAATCTGATTTAGCTATACCAATACCTTCATCTTCTATAATAAAATAAACTTTATCATTTTCATTATAAAGCGATATCGTAATATTTTTATCATTAGGTGTATACTTAATAGAATTATCTATTAAATTTGAAAAAATAGTTGCTATTAAAGTTGGATTAGCTGTTATACTAATCGATTCAAGTTTATCAATATTAACTTTTATATTCTTCTGCTTAATAGAACTCTTATGCTTATCAATCGTATCTAATAAAATAGAATCAAGATTAATTGTCTCAAAGGTTTGAGATATGTTTTCTTTTGTATATTTTGTCATTAAGAGTAGATTATCAACTATCTCTTGTATAGATAATGTTTCTTGCTCAATAGTTTTCAAAGACTTTTCATAATACTGCGTATCTCTAGTCTTATTAAGAGCTATCTCAATCTCTCCTCTAATAACTGTAAGTGGTGTCTTTAATTCATGTGATACATCACTATTAAACTGTTCTAAATGCTCTATTCCATATTTTAAACGACTTATCATCTTATTAAATGAATCAACAAGATCCTGAACCTCATCATCATATTCAGACGAAGGGATTTGCCCAGATAGATCTGTAACATATATTTTATTAGCTGTTTTTGTAATATTGTTTATAGATCTTAAAATTTTATTGACTAATCCATTGGCAAAAAATAATAAAACAATAAATAGTAATGGCTCAAGTATCATTAGAATATGTTTAATTTGATCAAATTCATGATTTATTTGTTTATCTACACTATATTGATAGAATAAAATTGCACCTTGAAATGGATTAGATACCCTTAAAACATACATACCATTTAAACTACCATTTTCTTTAAATACAAAAAATGAATCATCTTTTTTAATAAATTCTATATAATTATTAAAATCTATATTTCCCTTGTTATATATTATTTTATTATCCTTGATAATTGCAACATCAAGCGATTTTAACTGTTCTTCTTCAAATAGTTTATCAACAGATACATTATTAATAATATTTTTATTAATAAATACAGCCTTATCATAAAGCTTGTTTTGAATAGATAGTTTAGTATTTTGTTCAAAAAAATAATAAATTGCAGTATTAAAAAGTACTAATAAAAGTAATGTTGCTGTAGCAAAATAGAATAAAACTTTTCGCTTAAGACTTTTAAACATTTATTGTATACCCTAAACCTCTAGAACTTTTAATATATTCTTTACCTATTTTTTTTCTAAGGTTGTATATAGTTACTTGAATTACATTACTATTAATATATGTTTCATCATTCCATAGTTGATCTTCAATCATACTATTTGATACAACGCCATTTTTATGTTTAATTAAAAACAAGAGTAGTTCATACTCTTTTTGTGTTAATGCTATATCTTGATGATTTTTTTTAACAGATTTTAAATCTATATCAATAGTGATATCTTTAATTTCTATTGTATTATGAGCTGAAGATATAGTTCTTCTATACAAAGCTTGTACTCTTGCGCTTAATTCTTTAAAGCTAAATGGCTTAGATAGATAGTCATCTGCACCAAGACAAAGTGCTGATACTTTATCATCAATATCTGATTTAGCTGTCAGCATAATAGTAGGAGTTGAGATACTTTTATCTCTTAGGCTTGATAAGATATCAATACCACTTTTCGATGGTAACATCCAATCTAGGATGATAACATCGTACTTATTAACAGAGGCTAGATACTCTCCATCCTCACCATCACTAGCAGTATCGACAATAAATCCATCCTCTTCAAAGCCACGCTTTAAAAGAGATATGATATTTTCATCATCTTCTACTACTAGAATTTTCATTAGTCTCTTCTTCTACCTCGACCACCATCACGGCTTCGACCTCGACCACCGCCGTCTCTATCTCTTCCTCGGCCACCATCACGATCTCGACCACCACCATTACGGCTTCGACCTCGACCACCGCCGTCTCTATCTCTTCCTCGGCCACCATCACGACCTCGACCACCTCGACCTCTTGATTGTCCAGCAGCTTCACCAGGAATAGCATCTTTTATATCTAATTTTCTTCCTGATACTTGTACAGATTTTAAGATATCTAATTTTTCATCTGAAATATCTTCAGGTAAATCTACAGTTGAGAATGTATTATAAATAGCAATTTTTGCAATATCATTTGCATCAATTTTAGCTTCATTAGCAATAGCACCTACAATATTACCTGGCTTAATTCTATCTTTTTCACCAACTGATACTCTAAATCTTTTGAAACCATCTCTAATTGCTGGCTCTGAAAATTCTGAATCTCTATTGCTGCCATTATTATCATAATCAATTTTTTGTTCTTTAAAATCTTTTAATCTTAATGGATCACCTTTTCTAGCAATTCTTACAAGTGCAGCAGCAATCTCTTCTGCTGGTATATTATGCTCTTGCTGGTATGATTCAACAATTGCAGTGTAATACTCTAGACCTTCTTTTGCAAGTTCATCAGTAATTTGTTGTTTAAACTTTGCTACTCTTGTATCATTAACATCTTCAGTTGAAGGCATTTCCATTCTCTCAATTGGTTTTTTAGTAGCTCTTTCAATCATTCTTAAAAGATTTCGCTCACGTGGTGCTACAAATAAAATTGCTTCACCACTTTTACCAGCTCTACCTGTTCGTCCAATTCTATGTACATAAGATTCTGTATCATAAGGGATATCATAATTGATTACATGTGAAATTCTATTGATATCAAGTCCACGCGCTACAATATCTGTACCAATTAAAATATCAAGTTTACCTTGTTTAAGTTGATTTACTGTCTTCTCTCTTTGTGCTTGATTCATATCACCATTAAGTCCAGCTGCAGCATAACCTCGAGCATTTAATTTGTCAGCAAGCTCTAAAGTCATAGACTTTGTTCTTGTAAAAATAATAATTCCATCGTAGTCTTCAACTTCTAAAATTCTTGTAAGAGCATCTACTTTATGTAAACCACTTACCATCCAGAATCTTTGTCTAATAGTACTAGCTGTTGTAGCTTTTGATTTAATCACTACTTCTGCAGGATCATTTAAATATCTCTGTGTGATTTTTTTAATAGCTGTAGGCATTGTTGCACTAAAAAGTGCAATTTGTCTATCTTCTGGAGTATGCTTAAGTACCCATTCAACATCATCTAAGAATCCCATATTAAGCATCTCATCTGCTTCATCTAGTACCATAGTTTGAAGTTCATCAATAACTAATGTACCTTTTTTAATATGGTCCATTACTCTACCAGGTGTACCTACAATAACCTGAGGATTTCTTTTAAGTCCTCTTAATTGAATACCATAATCTTGACCACCATATATTGGTAATACATGGAAACCTTTCATATATTTTGAGTACCCTTGGAATGACTCTGCTACTTGAATAGCAAGTTCTCTTGTAGGTGCAAGTACTAGTACTTGTGGTTTTTTAACATTTAAATCAATTCTTGAAAGTACAGGCAATGCAAATGCTGCTGTTTTACCAGTTCCTGTTTGTGCTTGTCCTAATACATCTCTACCATCAAGTACGTATGGAATCATACCTTCTTGAATTGGTGATGGAGAATCATATCCTACTTCTTCGATTGCTTTTAATACGTCAGGAGCTAATCCTAAGTCGCTAAATTTTGTATCTGTCAATTTGTTACCTTTTATTATATAAATAGGCACGCTAAATTGAGATGCACACCTAAGATTTTTGGGAAGATAAGAACTTCCCTACACGGAAATATTGTTGTTTAATTAATTGAGTTTAATAGTTAGCCCTCGAGCTTCACTGGTGCATAAATGCACACGGTTTCGCTTTCGCTAACTAAAAATGTGAAACTATTCACATTTTTTTAACGTTAGCTCACATTAAATTTGAAGTTCATAAGATCACCATCTTGTACGATGTACTCTTTACCTTCAAGTCTTAGCTTTCCAGCCTCTTTTGCTTTTAATTCACCGCCACATGTTACAAAATCTTCATATGCAATAACTTCTGCTTTGATAAATCCTCTTTCAAAGTCGTTGTGTATTACACCGGCAGCTTGTGGAGCTTTACATCCTTTTGGAATTGTCCACGCTCTAACTTCCATCACACCAGCTGTAAAATAAGATTGTAATCCTAATTTATCAAATGCTGTATGGATAATTTTTTCAAGTCCTGATTCAGTAACACCAAAGTCCGTTAAAAACTCTTTTGCTTCATCTTCATCAAGACCAACTAATTCTTCTTCTACTTTTGCACAAAGCATAACTACATCATTCCCTTTAGAAGATGCATACTCTTTAACTTTTTTAACATAGTCATTTTCTTCCATTAAAGAATCTTCATCTACATTTGCACCATAGATAATCTCTTTATTTGATAAGAATCTAAGCTCTTTATCTAAGTCAATAAAGTTTTCATCATCATTTTGATCAAAAGTACATACAGGGTTTAATTCTTCAAGATGAGACATAAGTGCATTTGCTATATCTAGTCTAGCAGCAGCAGTTTTATCAAATTTTGCTTCTTTTTTAAGCTTTACTATTTTCTTTTCAAGCTGTGCTAAATCTGCATAGATAAGCTCTGTTTCTATAATTTCAATATCTCTAATTGGATCTACAGAACCTTCAACATGTACTACATTACCATCTTCAAAACATCTTACCATATGTAAAATAACTTCAACTTCTCTAATATTAGATAAAAATTGATTTCCTAAACCTTCACCTTTAGATGCACCCTTTACAAGTCCAGCAATATCTACAAAATCAATTGTAGAGTGCTGAATCTTTTCTGGACTAACAATTTTGGCTAATTCATCTAGTCTTTTGTCTGGTACTGGTACAATTGCTTTATTTGGTTCAATTGTACAAAAAGGATAATTTTGTGCTTCTGCATTTTGTGCTTTTGTTAAAGCATTAAAAGTTGTTGATTTCCCAATATTTGGTAAACCTACTATTCCAACTCCTAGACCCATTACATTGTCTCCTTGGCATCTATGCCTAATAATTTTAATCCAGTTTTAATAGATAGAGCTACCATAGATAGAACTTTTAAATAGCTATCTTGATTATCAGAGCCTACAATCTTATTTTCATTATAAAATTTATGTAGTAGTGCAGCAAGTGAATGTAAATATTCAGTCACTTTATGTACTTCTCTTTTATCAAATGCTTCATTTAATACTTTTGGTAAAAGTAGTGCTTCAAATAATAAAGATGTAGCATCTTCATCTAAATCTTTTAGTTTTAAATCTTTTGCGTCTTCTATACAAAGTTGCGCTTTTTTAAATATTTGATTTATTCTTGCATGTGCATAATTGATATAAAAAACAGGATTTGATGAATCTTTATTTTTTAATGTATCAATATCAAACTCTAAATGTGTATCACTTTTTTTAGTTAAGAAAATAAATCTTAGTGCATCAGAACCAATCTCAGATGTAATGTCACTCATTAAAATTACATTACCAGCTCTTTTACTCATCTTGTATGGTTGTCCACCTTTTAATAGTGAAACCATTTGTGATAATAAAACTTCTAACTTTTCTGGATCATTATCAAGAAATTTAATCGCTGCTTTTACACGAGCTATATAACCATGATGATCTGCACCCCAAATATTGATAAACTTATCGTATCCTCTGTCATACTTATCTTTATGATAAATAATATCTCCAGCAAGGTATGTAGGGATTCCATTTTCTCTAATTACTACACGATCAAGCTCATCACCTGCATCAGTAGATCTTAACCATACTTTATCATCTTTTGTATATAGATGATTATTATTTTCTAAAGTTAATCTAGACTCTTCCCATTTATCATATAATGGTTTTTCATAAACAAAGTTATCAAACTCAACACCTAAATCTTTTAAATCGTCAGTGATAATCTTTAATACTTTATCTTTTGCAAATAGTGATAATTCAGTAAATTGAGTTGCTTCTTCAAAAATCTCTTCGCCAAATTTTTGAGCTGCTTCGTAAGCTAAATCAAATAGATATTCACCTCTATAGTATTGTTCTGGATACTCTACATCAACTTTTAAAATTGATTCTCGACCAGCTAAATAAAGAGATAATCCTAATAGATCCATTTGGCTACCTGCATCATTTACATAGTATTCACTAGTTACATTGTAACCTAAATGATTTCCTATTGTATATAATGCATTTCCAAAAATTGCACCACGAGCGTGTCCAATGTGAAGTGGTCCAGTTGGATTTGCACTCACATACTCTAAAAGTATTTTTTGATTTTTGTCTGTACCTTTTGCATAGTTATCTTGATCATTTAAATTTTCATCAATAGCATTTTCTAAAAAATCTAATGAAAGTTTGAAATTTATAAACCCTTTAACAGCTGTTACGCTATCAAATATATTATTATCTTCAAATTTAGCAGCTAAATCATCTGCTATTATCATTGGTGATTTTCGTAATTGTTTTGCTAATGAAAATGCTACAGGTGTAGCAAAATGACCAAGAGATCTATCTTTTGGCTTTTCTAATACAATAGAAGTACCTAAAGTATCTTCTATTATTTGTTTGACTTTATTTTGCATAAAGGAAAAAGCTAACCACTAAGCGTTAGTTTTTGATTCAGTTGAAGTAGTTGTAGTTTCTTCTGCTTTTGCTTCAATATTTTCTTTTTTATCAGTTGCTTCAACCACTTCATCATCTTTTACTGCAGATTTAAAGTTTTTGATACCTTGACCTAATCCTTTTGCTAATTCAGGAATTTTCTTCCCTCCAAAAAGTAATACGATTGCTGCAACGATTATAAATAATTCCATTCCACTTGGCATACCCATGATATTCTCCTATTGTTTTAAATATCGAAGATTATATCCTTTTGGTACTTAAGAAATTATTTTAAAAAATATGTAATTAATTTATATCCACTTCCAGCAGCTACAATCGATCCAATTAAATTCAATAATATATTTACTATTGCATAATAAACTGATGTTTGAAGTAAGAAAAAACTCTCAATGGCAAATGTTGAATATGTTGTCATTGCTCCTAAGAATCCAGTGATTAGAAATGCTTTTGTTGTTTCTGTCGGTGTAAAATATAGAAATAACCCTATTAGTAGTCCAATTAAAAAACTACCAATAATATTAACCGAAAGTGTAGCTAATGGTATATGATATGGAAAAGCTTTTGTCACTGTAATATTTACATAAAATCTTACAATAGCACCAATAAATCCACCTAAGCCAACGGCTAATAATATTTGATAATTCATCCATTATCTCTTTGTAAAAACTCTTCAACTACTTTAAAAGAACCAAATACCAAATATTCTTCATCTTTACTTATAGTTTTATAATCACAATATTCTATATTTAATTTATCACACACAAGTTCTATATCTTTTGTTGCAGCTATTCTAGAATCATCTATGCTAATAATATAAAGCTTTTTAATAATTGGTTTTAAAATCATCAATACAGCAGCATAATCCTTATCACTATAACTATTATAAATTAAATTAATTTTCTTAGCTAAAAATTCTCGTAGTAAAACTGTAGCAGCTAAAGAATTGTGCCCTACATCAATAGTGATATTTTCTTTATATTTTTGACACCTACCAAATAGTTTTGGCAAGCTTAGATTGGTATTTGATAGTCCTAAAAACTCTAATGCACTTAAGGCTAATCTAAGATTATTTTTGAGATAAAGAGGTAAATTTTGTGTATCTTTTGGAAATGTTATTGAAGAATTTAGAGGTATTTCAATTCTATCTTTTAATATATTCTCTTTAGCATTATTAACTTCAATTTTAGAGACTTGATATCCTAATATATATTGATTATCACAAGCTCTCATCTTTGTTGATGCTATTTTTTCAATAGTATCACCTAAAAATTCTACATGATCAAGACCAATAGTAGTAATAAGTGTAAGATTATTTTGTACTATATTAGTTGCATCAAACTCTCCGCCAAGACCAGCTTCAAGCACAATAAAATCTAAATCACTACTTAACACTAATGCAACTAATGTTGTATATTCAAAATATGTGAGTTTTTTAATTAAATCAATAGGTAATATATTTTGTAGTTTAGTATGAGCAAAATCAAGTTGTTCATTTGTACTATTTTCTCCATTGATCCATACTCTTTCATTAAATTCAATAATATGAGGAGAACTATAATGTAGTGTACTTTTAGAATGTTGGTGTAAAAAAGATGCTAGGAATCTACCTGTACTACCTTTACCATTTGTACCAACAATATGTATTACGTATGGTAAGTTAATATGAGGCTTTAATATAGCCCAAGCTTCATTAACATTATTGTAGTCTATATCATCATAATACAGTGGCTTAGAGTTTAGGTATTCTTCTAAACCCATTGCTATTTAAATGTTTGAATTGCTATTTTTGATAGTATCTCTTCAAGTGCTTTAGAAGCTGCAATTTTAATAGCCTCTTCTCTTGCTGTATCTGATACACTTGCGCTACTTGGATCTACTGCAAAATCATAATAATCTGAAATTGTAAAGTTTCTTGTAAATCCATTTGCTTTATAGTTGACTTTTAAAGATACACTAGCTCTATAAATACTTACATAACCAGAATTAGAATCATATTGAATCGCAGATAAGCCTACAGAGCCTAATGATAAGTTAATTACAGTATCAGCATTATCTTTAGTTTCTACAAGTGATGATCCAAATCTATTTACAATCATCTCATTCATTACATCTTTAATCACTACACTATTTAAAGCATTATCAATATTAATATTTAATTTTACAAAAACTTTTTTCCCTATCTCTTGTTTTGTATAGTATGATGATGGTTTATATCCAGCACATCCAACGAATACAAAAGATATTACAAATATCAATAATAACCTCTTCATAATTAACCTTTTACAACCAAGTTTACTAATTTTCTAGGTACTACAATCTCTTTAATAATCTCTTTACCATCAATCCATTTTTTTGTAGATTCTTGTGCTTTAGCAAGTGCTAAGATATCATCTTTTGATGCATCCGGTGCCACTTCTATTTCGGCTCTTTTCTTACCATTGATTGTTATAGCTAAAGTGATACTATCAAGGACAAATACTTCATCTTTTACAGCAAGTGGTGTTTTAAAGTTTTCTCTAGCGAATAAAGTTTCACTTACTTCCCAACATAAATGTGGAATAATTGGCTCAAGTATATTTGAAAGTATATAGTAACCTTCCGCCCAAATTACACTATTATCTTGATTTTGTAAAGCATTCATAGCTTCCATAGATGATGCAATTAAAGTATTAAATGCAAATGTTTTATTCATCACCTCATCAGCTTTAATAAGAGCTTCATAAACTTTTTTTCGTGCAATTTTTTCATCTTTTGTTAAAGATGAATGATCAATATTATCAATTAAGCTAAGATCGTCTATTTTTGCATTTAAAGCTCTTTCGCTAAATCTTTTAATAAATCTAAATGATCCTTCAACGGCACTATCATTCCATTCAAGTTCTTTTGTAGGAGGTGCTGCAAACATCATAAATAATCTTGCTGTATCAGCTCCATATTTAGATACAATCGCATCAGGGTCTACTACATTACCTTTTGATTTTGACATCTTAGCACCATCTTTAAGTACCATTCCTTGAGTAAGTAGGTTTTTAAATGGCTCTTTAGAATTTGTATAACCAAGTGTATTTAATGCTTTTGTGAAAAATCTAGCATACAATAGGTGTAAAATTGCATGCTCAATTCCACCAATATACTGATCTACATCCATCCAATAATCACTATCACTTTTTGATATACCTTCACTATTCCATTTTTGTGGATTTGTAGCATATCTTAAATAATACCATGATGATTGTACAAATGTATCAAGCGTATCTGTTTCTCTTACAGCATCAGCTCCACATTGTGGACAAGTACAATTCTTCCATGTTGGATGATTATCTAAAGGATTACCTTCACCTGTAATCTCTACATCTTCTGGTAATGCTACTGGTAGGTTTTCTAACTTTTCTGGTACAAGACCACAAGAATCACAATGTACAAATGGAATTGGTGCACCCCAGTATCTTTGTCTTGAAACACCCCAATCTCTAAGCTTATAATTAATCTTTTTAGTCCCTAGATTGTTTTTCTCAAAATGATAAATAATAGCTTTTTTAGCTTTAGTATTTTTCACTCTTGTAAACTCACCACTATCTACAAGTTCACCTTCACCTGTATAAGCCTCTTCAAGGTTTATTATCCCATCGGCAGTATCTATAACTATTTTGATATCTAAATCATACTTTTTAGCAAATTCAAAATCTCTTTGATCATGTGCAGGAACAGCCATAACTGCACCTCCACCATAGCTTACAAGTACAAAGTTTGCTACCCATACAGGTATCTCTTCACCTGTTAAAGGATGGATTACAGTTATCTCAAGATCAAGTCCTTCTTTATCTTGTGTAGCTCTATCTCTATCTCCAACTTTTTGCATATCTTTAATAGCTTTAATTTTATCATCAGATATAAGTTTATTTTCACATAAATATTTTACAATCTCATGCTCAGGTGCTAATGCAGAATAACTAACACCATAAATTGTATCTGGTCTTGTTGTAAATACAGAATATTTATCAAAATTTTGACCAAGTTTACTTTTTGATTCTCCACTTAATTCAAAGTTAAACTCTAAACCTTCACTTCTACCTATCCAATTTTCTTGCATAGTTAAAACTTGTGATGGCCATTGTCCTTCTAAATCTTTTAAATCATCAAGTAGTTCTTGTGCATATTTTGTAATAGCTACATAATATCCTGGCATCTCTTTTTGCTCTACTTCATTGTCACATCTCCAGCAACAACCCTCTTCAACCTGTTCATTTGCTAAAACAGTATGACAATCTTCACACCAATTTACAGTAGTTGATTTTTTATATAAAATCCCCTCTTGATACATTTTAATAATAAACTCTTGTTCCCATCTAGTATAAAGCTCATCACTTGTAGCAAATTCTCTAGTTTTAGAAAAACTTAGACCAAGGCCTGTAAGCTCTTTTCTCATATAGTCAATATTTTCATATGTCCATTTTTTTGGATGTAGCTTATGTTTAATAGCTGCATTTTCTGCTGGCATACCAAATGAATCCCATCCAATTGGATGTAATACATTAAAATTATTTTTTCTAAAATGTCTAGCAAAAGCATCCCCTAGACAATAGTTTCTTACATGCCCCATATGAATTCTTCCACTAGGATATGGAAACATACTTAATATATACTTTTTATCTTTTGTACTGTCTTCAGGTTCTGGTTCAAATAAATTATTATCATCCCAATATTTTTGCCACTTCTGTTCAATTATCTGTGGATTATATTCCATTAATATTCTTCCCTTTGATTATGTTTTGCACTTTCAATTAGAGATAGTGCCATTGAATAAATATTTGCTACTACTGCACCAATTGCAAGTGCAATAGCTAATTGTTCATTTGCTGTAAATGTTAATACTACAAATGCTGGTATTAAATGTAAATCAGCTACTAATGAACTAGCTAATAACTCTGTTGCAAGTAGGTTTCTTACACCAATTTTTAAAATTGTAGATATTACATTTACACCTGCTGCTAAAAATAAAGCTACTGGCTCATGATAATATAAAAAACCTGCTGTTGTAGTCAAACTCATTAATGAGAAGAATATATATACTATTTTACCCCAATCCATTGTTACCCCTTTTTAAACTGTACCTTGTTCATACATTGCTCTCATTCGATCTTTTTCTTGTTGCTCTTTTAACTTTTGTGCTTCTTTAGCTCTATAATCAGTTATAGAGAATTTAAGCTGTACTAAAATGGTTGCTGCAACAAATATAGATGAATAAGTACCTACTATTACACCAATTAATAATGTAAAACTAAATCCATTAATAATCTCTCCACCAAAGAGATACAATGTAAATACAACAAAGAATGTTGTTAATGATGTAAGTGTTGTTCTACTTAATGTTTTTGATACAGATTCATTTACTACTGTATTTAATTCATTTGATTTTGATGTTTGCACACCTTCTCTAATTCTATCAAATACAATAATTGTATCATTTAGTGAATAACCAAGTATTGTTAAAATTGCCGCTAAGATATCTAAGTTTACATCTACTTGAAATAATGCTATTGCTCCAAGTGCAATAGTAATATCATGAATCAATGCTAGAATAGATGCTATTGCAAATCTCCATTCAAATCTAAATGATACATAAGCTAATATAACAATCAATGATAAAAATAATGCTGCAAGACCTTTCTCTTGAAGCTCACCACCAACTTTTGGACCAACCATATCAACTCTTCTTATCTCAAAGTCTCCTGTTGGTTTTAAAATAACCGCTATCTTATCACCAATATCTGAACCAATACTGCTAGATGAAGTTGGTATTTTTAATACAACCTCTTGATCACTACCAAATTTTGTTACATTTGTTTTAGCATATTGAGTTGTTTTAGATAATTCTTCTCTGATTTTAGCAATAGGTGCATCAGTTTTATATTGAACTTGTACAATTGTACCACCAGAAAAATCTACACCAAAGTTTAAACCTTTTGTAAATAAAATTCCTAATGATGCTAAAACTAAAAATGCCGATAAAGCTAAAAATGGTAATCGTTTCCCCATAAAATCATATATGTTATCTGATTTAAAAATTTCCATTATTTAACTCCAAACCATTTTCTTAAATTTTTACTTTTACTAATATTTGGCATAAGTGCTTCATATACACCATGTGTACCTAAAATAGCAGTCAACATAGAAGCTAAGATACCTATAGATATCGTAATAGCAAACCCTTTAATAGGACCTGTTCCATATACATAAAGGATAATTGCAACAAGTAAAGTTGTAATATTTGCATCTAAAATTGCTCTCATTGCATTTTTATATCCATCTTCTATAGCTTTTGAAATAGATTTTCCTTGCTTTAGTAACTCTCTAATTCTCTCAGAAATAATTACATTGGCATCTACAGCCATACCAACGGTAAGTACAATTCCAGCCATACCAGGAAGTGTAAGTGTTGCACCAAACATTGCCATAACAGCAATAATAATAAATATATTTGCTATAAGTGCTATATTAGCAATAATACCTGCGTAGCCATAATATACAACCATAAATACAAATACTAATACAAATCCAGAAAGTAATGCTATCATTGATGATTTAATAGAATCTGCACCTAGACTTGGTCCTACACTTCTTTTTTCAAGCATTTTTACAGGAGCTGGTAATGCACCACTTCGTAGAGCAATAGCAACATTCCCTGCTTCATCTACAGTAAATCCGCCAGAAATTTGTCCGCTTCCTCCACCAATTCTTTCTCTAATAACTGGAGCTGAATATACTTTACCATCAAGAACAACAGCCAATCTAGCACCAACATTTTTACCAGTAAAATCGCCAAATACTCTAGCACCTAATGCATTTAATGTAAAATTAATAATTGGTTGATTACCTTGATCAAATGATACTCTAGCATCTACTATTTGGCTTCCGTTTAAAATTGGAATTGCTTTTAAAAGGAATTTTTTCTCTGAATCATTTTGATGCTCTAATACTACATCACCAAGCTCTTTTATTCTATCTTTAGAAAGTGAATAAACTTGATCTGCATAATCTTCATCTACTGTCATCATTTCAAGATTTGCAGGCTTTGCAATAAGTTCTCTAGCTCTTTTTTCATCTTCTGCTGTTTTGATGCCTGGCAACTGGACAACAATATCTTCTTTACCTTGTCGTACAACTGTTGGTTCTGCTAGTCCAAATTGATCAAGTCTATTTCTAATTGTTTCAACTGCTTGAGATACAGCCATATCTTTTGTTAATGCAATCTCAGTTTCCAATAACTTAATAGTATATTCAAGTCCTTCTGTCTTAAATATATCTAATCCTCTAGTCTCTTTTAGCATTTGATCAAGTTTAGCAACTTCATCTTCATCTAATAAAACAAAAGAAAAGCTATCTCTTTCAATAATGATATCTTCAATAAGTATCGATTCATCATCACAGAAATATTTTACAGCAGATGCTGTTGTTTTTATCTTTGATACAACTGCCTCTTTAGTTTGAACTCCAAGTAACATATGAAGTCCCCCTTGAAGATCAAGTCCTAAAGAAATTTTCTTTCCACTATCAGTTTGCATAAATGATGGTATTGAAAATATAATACCAAATAGTAAACTAAGTGTAAATATCACTAGTCTATAGTTAAATATTCTCATATCTTATTATTAATCCTCTAGCTTATTAGCAACATAATCAATTGCTAACTTCATCGTAGAACCATCTACATTTTTTACTTTATAAAATGTATCTTCAATTGAAATAATCTCGACAATTAGTCCACCATTTGTAATAATTGTATCACCTTTTTTAAGTGATTCCATCATATCTTTATGATCTTTTGCTTGTTTTTGCTGTGGTTTAATAATTAGAAAATAAAATATTCCAAATAATACAATAAGTGGTAATAATGAGCCTAATAAATTTCCGCCTTGTGCGTCCATGTCTGTATCCTTATTTATAGGGTTCACACCCTTTGTTATTTTGAGATATTTTATCTAAAAAGCACTTTATATATAGATTTTATGATAAAATTCAAAATGATAATTTATAAAAAAATTCTAATTAGTTTTTTGATTGCTATATTATTCTCAACTAGTATATATCTTGAGCATTTTGGCATTTCAAATATTTTACTCAATAGTCTAATTGGATTGTTTAGTATATATCTTTTATTAACTGTCTCTAAGCAATCACTTTTTTATATTGGATTCTTTATAGGTATACTTTGGTTTTGGTGGATTGGCTATAGCTTTATATACTATGACTTAATATTTCTAATACCATTAGTCTTAATTGCAATTGGTTTAGTTTATGGTTTATTATTTTATTTTACAGCATTTTATAACTGCCTATTATATAGAGTATTTACATTATTTTTATTAAGCTTTATATATCCATTTGGATTTAATTGGTTTAAAATGGAATTATTATTTATAAATAGTTTATTTGGCATACAGAAGATTGATCTTGCAATAATACTAATTACAATAGCAATATTTATTCACTATAAAAAATTTATTTTGCTTCTTCCATTATTAGCATCAATTAATTATAATATACCTAATATTGAAATTCCTAATATATCTATAGATATGCCACAATATAATATCCCACAAGATCAAAAATGGATAAAATCAAATCGTAATAATATAATTAATCAAAATTTAGAGAATATTGATAATGCAATTAGCAAAGGATATAAAATTATTATCCTTCCAGAAACAGCGTTTCCAATGTATCTAAATATGGACTCTAAAACTATGGATATCCTAAAAAATAAAAGTAAGCAAATTACAATTATTACTGGTGCACTTGAATACAAAAATAAACAATTTTATAATGCTACATATATGTTTCAAGACACTAGAGTCACTATTGCCCATAAAGTTGTACTTGTGCCATTTGGTGAGGCTGTGCCATTACCTCAGTTACTTCGAGACTGGATAAATAATAGTTTTTACAATGGAGCTAAAGATTATAGTATTGCAACCCAAGCAACTACATTTGATATTAAAAGTCTTAAATTTAGAAATGCGATATGCTATGAAGCAACTACGGATAAAATATTTGAGAATTTAGATACTACATATATGATTGCTATATCAAATAATGCTTGGTTTACTCCATCTATTGAGCCAAGCTTACAGAATCTATTATTAAAATATTATGCTAAAAAATATAATGTTATAATATACCATAATTCAAATATGTCACAAAATAAAATAATCAAAGGTTACTAAATGTCAACTATAAAAACTGCATTAATCCAACAAGAATTTCATCATACAAAAGAAGAGACCATCAATAAAACAATATTGATGATTAAAGAAGCAGCATTAAATGGATCCCAATTAGTTGTACTTCAAGAACTTCATCAAAATGAATACTTCTGTCAAAGTGAAGATGTAAAATATTTTGATTATGCAGATCGATATAATGATGATATACAATTTTGGTCAAATATAGCTAAACAAAATAATATTGTGCTTGTTACATCTTTATTTGAAAAACGAGCAGCAGGACTTTATCATAATACTGCAGTAGTGTTTGAAAAAGATGGCTCTATAGCTGGCAAATATAGAAAAATGCATATACCTGATGATCCAGGTTTTTATGAAAAATTTTATTTCACACCAGGTGATCTTGGATTTGAACCAATTGATACAAGTGTAGGAAAACTAGGAGTGCTTATTTGTTGGGATCAATGGTATCCAGAGGCAGCTAGACTAATGTGTCTTAAAGGTGCCCAAATATTAATATATCCAACTGCAATTGGATGGTTTGATGAAGATAGTGAAGATGAGAAATCTAGGCAATTAAACTCATGGTTAACTATTCAAAAATCTCATGCGATAGCAAATGGTATTCCTGTAATTAGTGTAAATAGGGTTGGTTTTGAAGAGGATAGATCAAAACAGCTAGATGGAATTAGATTTTGGGGAAACTCATTTGTTTGTGATGCACAAGGTGATATTATTGCTAAAGCTAATAGTAATGATGAAACAATATTATATGGCGAAATAGATCATAAAAATAGTGAAGATGTTAGACGTATTTGGCCATTTTTAAGAGACCGTAGAATTGAGAATTATGGAAATTTAACTAAAAGATTTATTGATTAAAGCTTGAATAAAATCATAGATTTTATTCAAAACTACCTAAAGACATAAGCTTCTCGTAACGCTTAGCTTTTCTATCTTCTAAAGGAAGCTCCTTTAACTCATTAATACTATTGATAATATAATCACCAACAGCCTTGTAAGCTTCTTTCTTTTGTCTATGTGCACCAATAAGTGGTTCATCTATAACATCATCTATTAGTTTCATCTCTTTAAGATCAGTTGGTGTAATCTTAAGAGCTTTTGATGCAGTTTCAACTTGAGCTGGATCACTCCAAAGAATAGCAGCACAACCCTCAGGTGAAATTACAGAATATACACTGTATCTCATCATTGAAAGCTTATCAGCTACCCCAATAGCAAGAGCACCACCAGAGCCACCTTCACCAATAACTATTGATAATGTAATAGTATTTAAATCACTAAACTCAAATAAGTTTTTTGCGATTGCTTCACTTTGAGATCTTTCTTCTGCACCAATACCTGGATATGCACCTGGAGTATCTACGAGCATAACAATTGGTATATCAAATTTATTTGCTAATTGTGCAGCTCTTAAAGCTTTTCTATACCCTTCTGGGTGAGGCATACCAAAATTTCTTTTGATCTTATTTTTTACACCCCTACCCTTTTGCTCTCCAATTATAAGTACTTTTTGATCACCAATATAACCAAAATAACATAGTATAGCAGCATCATCAGCAAGGTGTCTATCGCCATGTATCTCATAAGAATCTGTTAAAAGTGCTCTAATATAATCTAGTGCATATGGTCTATCAATATGACGTGCAAGCTTTAACTTTTGAAAATCATCTAAGTTTCCATAAGTTTTTTCAACTTCTTTTTGAAGTTTTTTTTCTAAAGTAGATACTGCATATTCATCAATTTTTGTTTTTGCAACAATTATTTCTTCTTCAATCTTCCGTATATTTTCTTCAAAATCTAAATAGGTGGCCATAATTACCCCTTAAATTTTTTCATAATTACAACACCGTTAGTACCACCAAATCCAAATGAGTTTGACATAACTATATTAATGCTAGCTTCTCTTGCTTTATTTGGTACATAGTCTAAATCACAATTTTCATCAGATTCTATTTGATTAATTGTTGGTGGAATAATTCCATCTTCCATAGCCTTAATTGCAATAATTGCTTCAATAGCACCAGCTGCACCTAAACAGTGGCCAATTTGACCTTTTGTTGATGTAACAGGTGGACACTCTTGCTCATCTTCAAACAATGCCTTAAGTGCTGCTGTTTCATTTTTATCATTTACTGGCGTTGATGTTCCATGCGCATTTACATAGTCTATATGCAACTCTCCACCATTATTTTTCTTAGCCATTTTATATGCAGCTTTCATAGCTCTAAGTGGACCATCTTGAGTTGGTGTTGTAATATGATTAGCATCACCGCTTTCCCCAAATCCAATTAGTTCAGCATAAATTTTAGCACCTCTTTGTTGTGCAGATTCTAGAGTTTCTACTACTAGTGCACCAGCACCTTCACCCATTACAAAACCATCTCTATTTTTATCAAATGGTCTTGATGCAGTTTTTGGATCATCATTTCTAGTACTAAGTGCTTTCATTGCAGCAAATCCACCAATTCCAGCTCCAGATACTGCTGATTCTGCACCAATTACAAGCATTTTAGATGCTCCACCTAGTACAATTGTTTTGTATGCTTCACAAATAGCATGAGTACCAGCAGCACAAGCAGTTACAACTGAAAGATTTGGTCCTTTAAGGTTGTGTTGAATTGTTACAAAACCACCAAGCATATTTACAAGTGATGATGGGATAAAAAATGGAGAAATTTTTCCAGGTCCTCTAGTATTACATACTACTGAATTTTTTTCAATATTTGGTAATCCACCAATTCCAGAAGCAGATACAATACCAAAATCATCAGCAATATCATCACTAACCTTATTGTTAGTAACTAAACCTGCATCTTCCATAGCTTCTTGTGAAGCATGAATTCCTAACTGTATAAATCTATCAGCTTTTTTCGCTTCTTTTTTACCTAAAATTGCAGCTGGATCAAAATCTTTTACTTCTCCCGCAGTTTGCGCAGAAAATTCGCTAGGATCAAACAATGTAATTTTATCTATTCCAGTCTGCCCATCAACTATAGCTTTAAAAGATTCTTCTACATTATGACCTAATGAATTTATCATTCCAAGTCCAGTTATTACTACTCTTTGCATACGCTATTTCTCCTAAAAAATATTAATAGATTGTTTATATTAAACCAAATAAATATCAAACTTATTTGATATTTATTTAACCAATATAACTAAGCCATGCATACCATGGCCTAATTATCAAGTATTAACTACTTATTGTTTTCGATATATTTAAGAGCGTCAGCTACTGTTAAAATACCTTCAGCATCTTCATCAGGAATTTCAATATCAAACTCTTCTTCTAAAGCCATTACTAATTCAACTACATCTAGTGAATCTGCACCTAAATCTTCGATAAACTTTGAATCTTCTTTAACTTCTGCTGGATCACAATCTAATTGTTCAACTACAACTTCTTTTACTTTTTCTAACATTTTGTTTCCTTTTTGTGTTATATGTGTTGTCATTATATCATATAATTTTTAAAATTATGTATAAAGTCCACCATTTACTTTTAATACTTCTCCAGTAATATATGTCGCACCATCACTCAATAAAAAGGCTACAGCATCTGCAACTTCATTAGCTTCACCAAATCTTCCTAATGGAATATTTCTTGTGTATTCATCTTTTACTTCTTGTTTAAGTTCATCCGTCATATCTGTTCTAATAAAACCAGGAGTAATAGCATTAAATCTAATTGCTCTTGGTGCTGCTTCTTTAGCAAAAGCTTTTGTCATTGTATTTACTCCGCCTTTTGAAGCTGAATAATTAGTTTGACCTGGATTTCCCATCTCACCTACAATTGAAGATATATTTACAACTGCCCCAAACTTCTTTTTACTCATTGCTTTTAATGCATCTCTACATCCAATAAATGCTGATTTTAAATTTGCATTTATTACATCATCAAAATCATCAACTGACATTCTAATTGCTAATTTATCTTTAGTAATACCTGCATTATTTACAAGGTATGATATAGAACCATCTGCATCTACAATTGTTTTAATCATATCTTTCCAATCTGCTTCAATTGATACATCACCTTTAATAACAGCAGCTAATCCACCAGCAGCTTCAATTTCATCTTTTACTGCATCTGCAAGCTCAGGCTTACTTCTATAGTTTATCCATACTTTTAAACCATACCCTGCTAGCACTTTTGCAATATTGGCACCAATCCCTTTACTAGCACCTGTAATTAATACATTTGTTCCTGTAAACTTCATCTAAACTCCTCTTTTATTATTCCAAACTCTTATATGTAGCCTATCTGAATATTTATATCCATTTTCAATAGCCATCTCAATTACTCCCAGACTATTATTATCAATAGCTTCAGAAGTATCACCAAGAGGCATTAAATAAACCTCAACAGTTGGAATATCTTGTAATATATTATCTATTTCTTCTTTTGCTTTAGCTAAAGATTTGGTATCTACAACAAACTTTAAATATGATTGCACTGTATTGTTGATTATATTTGTTAAGCTTTGAGTATTGATCCGTTTAGCAATAGATTCACCGCTATTGCTAAGCTTAACACTTATAGAAAAAAGTATTTTTTTTTGCCAAGATTCTTTAAAATCTATATCAATTGAGCCATTTGTTTCAATTGTAATATGGTAACCTAGGTCAATATAATACTTCATAAATTTTTGAAACTCTATATTTCTCCAATACAATAATGGCTCGCCACCTGTTAATACAATATCAACTTTATAATGAGGTAATAATTTATTCACATTCTCAATTAAAGGTTTTGATGATTCATACCTATCCCAATCAGATGAAAAAGCACTATCTGAAGCATAATAACTATCACATGAAAATCTTTTCATACCACTTGGTGTCTCATATTCTACTTCAAAACCTGGACAAGACATATTGCATCTTCCAAATCGCACAAATACAGAAGGGTTACCCACTCTTTTCCCTTCTCCTTGAATGGTTGGACCAAAAATTTCATTAACTTCTAGCATCATGGGTAGACCACACTTCTACTTTTTGGAGTTTCATAATATTCAAGGTGGGATACCTCAATATCTATTTTTAACATTTTTTCTTGAACAATTCTTAATAACCAGGCTGATAAGTTTTCACTAGTTGGTACAAAATCTACAATGATAAATCCTTCATACATCTCTAATAGATGCTGTGGTTCATTTTGAAGTTTTGTAATATTTGGTACCTTATAGTTTTGTGGCATTTCTATTAAGTCTTGCTCACTTGTATATAATGGTAATAGTGTTGAATATAAAGGATCATTAATATCTATAATAAATTTATGATCTACTACATCATCTAAAAATTTTTTGAACCAGTTTAAATGTTTGAAATCTGTCACCATTCCATTTACTAATTTTTCACTTTGTAAATGTACGATTATTGTACCTTGATGACCATGAAGATGTCTACACATAAGACAATCATCTAAAGCATATTCTTTATTTAATTCTTGCGACCAAACTCTATGCCCATAACAAAAATCAAATTGTTTTGATATATTCCACTTCATCTTTAACCCCTGCTAATTTAAATCCATTAAGTCTTAATCTACAACTATCACATACTCCACAAGCTTTATCTTCATTGGCATAACAACTCCAAGTATATTTTAATGGTACGCTTAACTCGATAGACTTTTTAACAATTTGTTCTTTACTCATATGTACTAAAGGTGTTATTATTTCTAATTTAGTTTCCTTTTTGGTCCCTTGATTCATTGCATTTTGCATTTTATCAATAAAACTATCTGTACAATCTGGATAACCACTACTATCCTCTTGTACTACACCTATAAATAAAGCTTGCGCCTCATGCTTTTCTGCAATTGCAGTTGCAATTGATAAGAATATACCATTTCTAAATGGTACATATGTCACAGGCACACCATCTTCTATACCTCCTATTGGTATATCTATAGATATATCAGTCAGTGCTGATGCCCCAATTTGTGTAAAAAATGGTATATTAATCTCATATTTATCTTTAATATTAAGCTCAATACAAATATTTCTAAAAGCTTCGAGCTCTTTATGTTCCGTTCGTTGTCCATAATTAAAATGTACTGCTATGATTTCATATCCACTATTTTTAGCTATGTAAGTAGCTAATGTAGAATCCATACCACCACTAAGTATACATACTGCTTTTTTAACAACTTTACCCATAAGTGATAAAATCCTTTTTATTGCTAGTAAATCCTTTATGAGAAATCTTAATAACATTTACCATAGAGCCCTCTTCTAATACTTCAACATCACTATCTAATGCTAATAGTGCATTTGCATGAGCTAATACACTTACCATACCTGGTTTTTTCTTTAATGTAGTATCAAAATATTCACCATCAAAATTTCCAGGAACAAGTGTCATTCTACCCTTTTTATTGTTGACTTTTGTTTTTAATTTTGCTTGCAATATTTTATGATTCGCACAATGTGAACCTCTTAATCTTTGCACCAATGGTGTACCAAATATCTCAAATATTATTTGTGACGCAAAAGGATTTCCAGGTAAATTCAATACCATTGTATCATTAATCTTACCAAATACTGTTGGTTTACCAGGCTTTACAATAATACCATCAAAGATTTTTTCAAAATCAAAGTTATTAAATGCTTCTTTTGTAAAATCTTTATCACCCACACTAACTCCACCAGATGTAACTATAAGATCATACTCTAAAGATCGGTTAATATGATCAACCAAAGATTCAACAGTATCTTTTGCGCTCCCCATAAACCCTACTTCACAACCAAGCTCTTTACATCTTGCAATTAAAGATGGTGAATTTGAATTATATATCTGGTGTGGTTCTATAGATTCAGTATGTGGTCTAATCTCTTCACCACTTGCAAATATTGCAATTCTAGGTTTTCTATAAACTTCTATATCAGTTATACCCTGACTAGCTAATAATGACACAACACCAAAATGTAACTCCTGATGCTTTCTAATAATATTCTCACCAATATCAATATCTTCACCCACATATCTCATATTCTGAAACTGTTTTATATCATCTGGTAATGCAATAGTATTATCTTCTACTACAGTTACAAACTCTTGAGGTACTACTGCAGATGTATTTGATGGTATTGGTGCTCCTGTCATTACTTTAACTGCTTTTAATGATTCAAGATTAAACATAGCAACATCACCAGCAAAAGTTTTACCTAGTACATTAACTGTTTTACCTCTATCTTCAAAGTTAATTGCATATCCATCCATAGCTGAGTTATTAAATCTAGGAAGTGGTAAAGTTGCCTCTACATCTTTTGCACATATTCGTCCACTTGCATCTTCAATTTTAATAGTTTCAGTTGATGTCTGTTTTGTATGATTTATAATAAGTTCTAATGCTTTTAGAGGTTCTACAGCCATACCTTATCCTTTAGTTATTTTAGATATAATAGCGTAATTTAACTAGCAGGAAACTAAATGGAAGTAATGAATCTATCAATCCAGACACATATTTTTGTAATCATGGCACTAATTGCACTTGTAACACTAAACCTATATAGAGTCTTTACTCAAGAGGACTTTTTTAAGTTAGCTGCTGGTTATAAAATAATGACTCCTTTATTCCATTCAATAAATGCGGCTGCTGCATATACAGGTATTATTGTATCTGCTTTTACACATGACCTTAGTATTACAATTATTCTTATGATTGCTACAACAATATTTATTATGGTAAGTGAAATAAAAAGATATAAAAAAATGAGAGTTATCAAAACATTAGATTATGAACTACAAGATGAATTTAGAGCATTTGCTAAAAAAATTGCATTTATGCAACTTGCAGCGTTAATGACAACATTTATAGTTGCAAAACTATTTTAAAACTTAAATTATTATGCAATTTACTTACCATATAAACAGTGGAGAACAGTCACTAAATATAGATGGTGAACTTCATAAATATCTTTTCAAAGTCAGAAGACACGATACCCATAAAGATCTATATTTTAGAAACCTAAAAGATAATAACTTATATCGATACAAAGTTGATACTATAGGCAAAAGAGACGCTACACTATCACTAATTGACTCTAACGAAAAGATTATAAAAGCAAATAAAATACTTCATATTGGATGGTGCGTAATTGATCCAAAAAGTATTGAAAAACAAATTGCTAGTTTAAATGAACTAGGAGTATCAAAAATTACATTTATATACTGCGAATACTCACAATATAAATATAAAGTAAATTTAGAAAAACTTGAAAAACTACTTATTAATTCATCTCAACAATCAGGTAGAAGTGATATTATAAGTCTTGAACAATGTGATAGTCTAAAAAGTTTTTTAGAAAGCTATCCAGACTCATATATGTTTAACTTCTCATCCAATCATATAGACAATTCAAAAGATACTATCGAAACTATTGTACTTGGATGTGAAGGTGGTTTTTCAGAAGCAGAGATTAATAACTTTAATGATATAAAAACTGTTGGTATAAATTCTAATATAATTTTAAGAAGTGAGACAGCAGCTGTAACAATAGCATCTAAAATACTAGTTTAGAGGTGACCTTTAGTGTTTCTTTAGTTATTTTTATCAAATAAAAAAGGGTAGGCAAATAGCCTACCCTTTTTTTAATCTGTGAGCAAAAGTTCTTAGTGAACTTCTCTCCAGATTTTAGCTTTCCATAACCAAGCAAGTACAGCAAAGATTACTAAGTAAGCGAAGAACTTAGGCCATAGAGCATCTCTCTGTGGCTTTTTGCTATCACCAACCTCTTCCATATAAGCAACAACTTGATTTTCAGATGCTTGTGTTAAACCAACTCTAGGCATAGCAGTACCATGAAGGTGCTTTCCTGGTTCATTGATAAACTCATGTAAGAAACCTTTTGATCTACTTCTAATATGTTGAGATAAATCCGGAGGTGTAGTACCCATATAAGCACTTACATCACCTTTAGCAGCCATTGATCCACCATAGAAATCACCGTACTTAATAGAGTGACATCTTTGACAAGCATCAGCAAATGCTTCTTTATTTGTAATACTAGATGGTGCAATAGATTTTAAGAATGCAACAATATCAGCAATCTCTTGTGCAACATCACCACCACTCATAGACATATATGGAGTCATTGGGTGCATAGCACCATCAACAAACTTATGTTCAACTTGAGCAGCTTTAGCTGGATTTGCAATAAATGCAGCTAAGTATTTCTCATCATAAATAAGACCAGCAGTTGTAAGATCTGGAGTCATTACACCCATATCCATAGATGCACCAATTTGTGCACCATCAACTGTCATAGAGTGACATGATTGACATTGGAACTGATCAACAATTAAGCTCTTACCAGCAGCAACATCACCTGTTTTTCCAGCTCTCACATCTTCAATATCTGAAAATGTGTAATCTGGAGCATCAACATGTGGATGTAAAGCAGAGTGAGCAAATGGCTCAACTCCCCAGTATAATACACCCGTAAAGAATGCTACTACAGCAAATATTTTAATTTCTCTCATTATAGTGCTCCTCTTTTCTTAGCATCCATCTTAGTAATAATAGGTAGCATTACCCATAGTAAGATAAATACAGCAGTTGCTCCAAATCCTACCCATGCGTTTGCACCAGTTGGAGGTAGTTTACCATATACAGAAAGTACAAGTAAATCTATAATCATAATCCAGAACCAAATAAAGAACTTAGGTCTTTTATGTGCAGGTAATATATCTGGATCTTTATCTAAGAATGGGAATACAAGGAAAATAACTTGCGCTAATCCAAAGATAATAAGACCAATATCACCAGCTTTCATACCAAGCATATCAAAGAAAGGACCTCTTAGTGTCTCATAAGACCATAAGAAATACCACTCAGGGTAAATATGTGCAGGTGTTTTCATATCATTTGCAGGATCAAAGTTAACTGGGTCCATTGCAAAGTTATAATTATTAAATACTAAGAAGAAGTAGAAGATTAAGAATACACTTAATACAGCAAAATCTTTAGATAAGAATACAGGCCAGAAAGGAATAACTTTACTTTCAGCTTTGTTTCCTGCTAAATATTTTTCAGCTTCAGCATCATAATCAATATCATCTGCATCTTGATTATTAACATGTGGAATTCTTAATGTATAAAAGTGGAATACAATTACTCCAATAATAACTAATGGTAATAAGAATACATGTAACATGAAGAATCTTGTAAGTGTAGCATCATTAACTGCAAATCCACCTCTAATCCATTCAACAAGTCCCCATGCTTCTAAAGATCCACCAGCAAAAAGGTTAGTAATAACAGCAGCTGCCCAGTAAGACATTTGTCCCCATGGAAGCATATACCCAGAGAATCCACCAGCTGAGAATGTTACAAATAATAACATACCAGAGATCCAAATCATCTCTCTACCTTTTTTATAAGATCCATAATATATACCTGTAAACATATGAATATAAATAATTAGGAATACAACCGAAGCTGCAACACCATGCATATGCCTAAATAACCAACCAAAAGCAACCTCTTGCATAATTGTATAGTTTACACTATCAAATGCTAAAGCAGTATCTGGTTTGTAGTACATCATTAAGAAAATACCTGAAATCACTAAGATTCCAAATGTAGTTGCTAATACAACACCTAATGCCCATAAGAAGTTAATATCTTTTGGGATCCAATACTCTGTCATCATTACTTTCCAGAATTTTTTACCTGCTAGTCTTTTTTCAAGACCTTCTGCACTAAAAAATGATTCATTAATTAAAGCCATTCTCTCTCCCTTATGCTCTAGCAGCCATCATAGCTTTTGATTCTGCACCTTCTTCTCCAAGAGTAAGAACTGTACCGTTTACACTAAATGGTGGTGTTACAAGTGGTTTTGGTGGTGGACCAAATGTTTGTTTACCAGTTGCATCAAATTCACCACCGTGACATGCACATTTCCAAACATCTTTTTTCCATGCTGGGATACATCCAAGGTGTGTACATAGACCAATTGCTACAGTGTATCTCTTGTCACCTAATACTAGATCACCATCATATGCTGCCATCTCAGCAGTCTTTTCTAAAATAAAGATAGGTTTTCCTCTCCATTTAAATGTTTGAGGTTCCCCTGGTACTAGTCCGATGCTTGCAAGGTCAACTGTTGTAAACCCTGCTGCAAGTACAGATGGAAGTGGATCCCATGCTTGTTTCATACCAACAAGCGATGCTGCCCCTCCAACTGCAGCTACAGCTGCAAAAGACATACCAAGAAAATCTCGTCTGTTTGTGTTAGACATATTTATTCCTTATTATGATTTTTAACAGCTCATTATATAGTGAAAATACTTATATTTTAATGACGTATATCAATTTTTTTATTTTAGTATAATTTAAGTTTAGAGATATGTAGCGAATATAAACATAGTGGGATACAATATAACACCAAATAGTCTTAAAGGTGTATTTAATTTTATATCTTGGGGTAGATATTCTTCAATTGATATATTATTATCAATCTTTTGTAGTAACATAATTTTAAATAATATATCTAAAGATTTCATAATAAATATTGCACTCATCCAAAAAAGAAATTGTCCACTATTATAAAATGCTTGATATTTAAATATTAAAAAAATTGTATATATAAATGTTGTATTTAGTAAGAAATATATTATTAGATTTTTTTTATACACTTTATAGTTATTTTCTAATAAACCATAAAGTGTATTGGCTTTTTGCCAGTTTGCTTCAAAAAGTTCTAAAGCAATAAATAAAGCAAGATGGAAAATAATATTATCCATCTTATCTCTTTACCTTAGTCTTCTTGCGAAGAAAATTTAATTTTTTTATCTTTGTATAGACCAGTCCCTACAGGAATAGTTCTACCAATTACAACATTCTCTTTTAGATCTTCTAGCATATCCATTTTAGAACTAATAGCAGCTTCTGTAAGAACCTTAGTAGTTTCCTGGAATGATGCTGCAGATATAATAGAATCAGATGTAACCGCTGCTCTTGTGATACCTAATAATAATGGTTCAGCTAGTGCTGGTTCACCAGAAAGTTTCATAATTCTAGCATTTTCTATCTGGAATCTTTTTCTTGATACCATATCACCAATAATAAAGTTTGTATTACCAGCATCTGTAATTGTTACCTGTCTTAACATTTGAGATAAAATAACCTCAATATGCTTATCCGCAATATTAACACCTTGTGATCTATATACACCTTGTACTTCACTTACAATAAAATGCTTAAGTGCTTTTTCACCAAGTACTTTTAAAATATCATGACTTGACTTTTGTCCATCGGTTAATTCTTCACCAGCATGTACAAACTCACCCTCTTTTACAAGTACTGTTCTTGCTTTATCTACAAGGTATTCACCTTTATTTCCAAGATCATCAGAAATAATGATTCTTTGCTTACCTCTTAATGGTTTACCAAATGTTACTACACCATCAATACCAGCTAATAGAGCGATTGCTTTTGGTCTTCTTGCTTCAAATAGCTCAGATACTCTTGGTAGACCACCAGTAATATCCGCAGATTTTGCAACTGCTTTTGGAGTTTTACCTATAATATCTGCTACAAATATATTATCACCTTCTGCTACAAATAATGCAGTTTTAGGATCTAATTCATATCTTTTAGCATTATCATTATTAGATGTAACAATTACAGATGGCTTATATCCAGCAGGAATATATTCATTAATAACCAGTTTAGATGTACCTGTTAATTCATCATATTGCTCAGATACTGTAATACCAGGGATAATATCCTCAAATGAAACTTTACCAGCAATTGATGTAATTGTAGGATCTGAATACGGATCCCATTGTGCAATTACAACTTGCTCAGATTTTTCTGGTACAGCAATAATTGTATCTTTATCTACTGATGTATCATTACTACATTCTACTATAGATTCTCTAGCAATATAATGTCTAATAGCTTCTCTGTCATCATTATCAACAATAATTGCAAATAGACCTTTAGCAGTTACCTTATCACCTTTTTTTACCTCTGGTCTTGGCTCAATATTATCACCTTTTAATTGATAATACTTTACTATTCCAGATTCATTTGCTTTAATAGTTTGAGCAATTGGTGCTGAATCTTCAACCATAAGTTCACTTGCATATGGGATTCTTGATGGAATATTCCATCCTGCTTTAATCACTTCAACAATTGAATCCTCTGCTTTTACATCCGCTTCTATATTATATGGAATATATAGTTTACCTTCAATCTTACCACTTAATCCTGCTAGTTCATTTGCTTTAGCAATATCAGTTTTTCTGAAACTATATGTTTTTGTCTCATTTTCACCTTTAATTGTAACAATAGCTTCATCAAGTTTCATCTCAACAGATACTTTACCATCAAATGGTGCATTAACCTTTGGTTCTACTAAAAGGATTGCAGCATTTCTTCTGTTTGCAATAATCTTTTTATCATTTTTATCAATATATGTCTTAATATTGTAATGTCTAATGAAACCTTCACTTGTAGCTTTTAAATCTCTCTCACTTTGAGTAGCACTTGCAGTACCACCAACGTGGAATGTTCTAAGCGTAAGCTGAGTACCTGGTTCTCCAATTGATTGAGCAGCTAAAACACCTACAGCTTCACCTGGGTTTGCTTTTCTTTGCTCAGCAAGATTAAGACCATAACATTTTGAACATAAACCATGATCTTCTTTACATGTAAGTGCTGTTCTAATAGTAACTGTTTTAACACCTGCTTCTACAATAATCTTAGCATCATCTTCTGTAATTAATGTACCTTCACTAAATAAAATCTCATTAGAAATAGGATCAATGATATCATTAGCAATAACTCTACCAGTAACTCTTTCTTCAAGTGATTCAATTAATTCATTACCATTTGTAATATCTGTAATATCAACACCCTCATGCGTACCACAATCTTCTACAGTAATTCTAACATTTGCAGATACATCTACAAGCTTTCTAGTTAAATATCCAGCATTTGCTGTCTTAAGAGCTGAATCGGCAAGACCTTTTCTAGCACCATGCGTAGAAATAAAGTACTCAAGTACATTTAATCCTTCTCTAAAGTTAGATGTAATTGGTGTCTCAATAATTGAACCATCTGGCTTAGCCATAAGACCCCTCATACCTGCAAGCTGTCTAATCTGCGCTGCACTACCTCTAGCTCCAGAATCTGCCATCATGTAAATAGAGTTAAATCCATCTTTATCAGCTTCAACTAAACTCATCATCTCTGAACCAAGAGTATTATTAACAGATGTCCAGATATCAATAATTTTGTTGTATCTTTCTTGCTCAGTTAATAAACCTTGCCCAAACTGTTTTTGTACTTCAATTACAGCTTTTTTAGACTTAGAAATATGATCTTCTTTTGTATCTGGTACATTAATATCATCAATAGAAATTGAAATACCAGAATGTGTTGCGTATTTAAATCCAAGATCTTTTAAATTATCTAGGAATCTTGGTGTAACTTCATATCCACCATGCTTATAAATATAGTCAACTAAAGTACCAATATCTTTTTTCTTAAGAATTTTATTCCATAAGTTTTCTGGTACAAAATCTGGTAAAATATTATGAATAATTAATCTACCAGCTGTTGTATGAATAATTCTACCATCAATAGCTGTTCTAATTTTTGCATTAATATCAATTTTACCCATCTCAACTGCTATAAGTACTTCATCAACACATGTTAATAATTTATGTTCACCTAAAGCACCATCTTTTGCTAATGATAGATAATATATACCTAAAATCATATCCTGAGAAGGTACTGCAATTGCACGACCAGATGCAGGTAGAAGGATATTCATAGAACTCATCATAAGAATCTTTGCTTCGGCAATTGCTTCTTGCGATAAAGGTACATGTACTGCCATCTGATCACCATCGAAATCGGCATTAAATGCAGAACATACAAGTGGGTGTAACTGAATTGCCTTACCATCAATTAGTGTTGGATGGAATGCTTGAATTGATAATTTATGTAGAGTTGGTGCTCTATTTAATAACACTGGGTATTCATCAACAATTTCAGCAAGTGCTTCCCAAACTTCATTAGTTTGAGCTTCAATTAATCTCTTTGCACCCTTTAATGTTGTAGCATAACCCTTCTCTTCAAGTTTTGCCATAAGATGTGGTTTAAATAGTTCAATTGCCATAATCTTAGGGATACCACATTGATCCATTCTTAAGCTTGGACCAACAACAATTACAGATCTACCTGAAAAGTCAACTCTTTTACCAAGTAAGTTTTGTCTAAATCTACCTTGCTTTCCTTTAATGATTTCAGAAAGTGATTTAAGTGCTCTTTTATTCGCACCTTTAACTGCATTGGCAGTTTTACCATTATCAAATAATGCATCAACTGCTTCTTGAAGCATTCTTTTTTCATTTCTAATAATAATTTCAGGAGCATCAAGTTCTGTTAATCTTTTAAGTCTGTTGTTTCTATTTACAACTCTTCTGTATAAATCATTTACATCAGATACTGCAAATTTTCCACCATCTAGTGCAACTAGTGGTCTTAAATCTGGTGGAAGAACTGGTAATTGAGTTAGTATCATCCACTCAGGTTTGTTACCTGAATTAATAAAGTTCTCTACAATTTTCAATCTTTTAACAATAGTTTTGATTTTAGCTTCTGATTTAGTAGCTGACATATCAGCTCTAAGTGATTCAAGTAATGCAACTAAATCTAAAGCTGCTAAAAGTTCTCTTACTACTTCTCCACCCATATCAGCTTCAAAACCAGTATGCTCAAAATGTTCATTTAATGTTCTAAATTGATCTTCATTTAAAATATCAAATTTCTTTACTGGTTTAGTATTTTCTATATCATAATATGCTTCACCAGAATTTTTTACAATATAAGCTTCATAATATAGAACTCTCTCTAGGTCTTTAAGTTTTACACCTAGTAGTGTACCAACTCTAGAAGGCAAAGAAGATACCATCCAAATATGTGCTACAGGTGATACTAAATCAATGTGTCCCATTCTTGACCTTCTAACCTTAGAAGATATAACTTCAACACCACATTTTTCACATACAACACCTTGGTATCTCATCTTTTTATATTTACCACAAAGACATTCATAGTCTTTAATTGGTCCAAATATTTTTGCACAGAAAAGTCCATCTCTTTCTGGTTTAAGTGTTCTATAGTTAATAGTTTCTGGTTTTTTTACTTCACCATTACTCCAAGAAAGAATTTTCTCAGGACTTGCTAATCTTAATTGAAAAGCAGAAAAGTCTGTTGGTCTATCTAATTCTTGTACATCAATTGGCTTTAATACTGTATCGTTCTTACTCATCTTCAACCTCTACTTCATCATAAATTTCTACATCAAGACCTAAGGCTTGTAACTCTTTGCTTAATACAAAGAACGTCTCTGGTACACCAGACTTTGGTACATTCTCTCCACATGCAACAGCTTTATATGCAGCTGTTCTACCATCAATATCATCTGATTTAATTGTAAGCATCTCTTTTAGTACATTTGTAGCACCATAGGCTTCAAGAGCCCATACTTCCATCTCACCAAATCTTTGTCCACCAAATAGTGCTTTACCACCAACTGGCTGTTGTGTTACAAGAGAATAAGGTCCAGTAGATCTTGCATGAACTTTTTCATCTACTAAGTGATGTAGTTTAAGCATGTACATATATCCTACATTTACTCTCTCTTTCATCTTCTCACCAGTCATACCATCATAAAGGTTTATCTTACCATCAGAGTCTATTTTTGCTAATTCAAAAAGTTTCTCCATCTCAAGTTGATTTACACCTTCAAAAATAGGTGTAGCAAATTTAACACCATTTGACCAATCTCTTGCATATTCTAAAAGCTCTTCATTAGTAGAATTTTCAAGAAGTTCTTTACCATTCATAAGTTGTGTTACATCTGCAATTTCAATCATTTTCGATCTAAGATCTTCAATAAATGTTTTTTGCTTAGCATCAAACATATCTTGAATTTGTGATCCAAGTTTTTTACCAACTAATCCTAAGTGAACCTCTAGTATCTGTCCAATATTCATTCTTGATGGTACACCAAGTGGATTCAGAATAACATCTACAGTTTTTCCATCTTCCATATATGGCATATCAACTTCAGGTACGATATTAGAAACAATACCTTTATTTCCGTGTCGTCCTGCCATTTTATCACCAACTTTGATTTTTCTCTTAGTTGCAACATAAACTTTAACTTGCTTAATAACACCAGACTTTAATATATCATCGTGTTCTAATACTTCAAGCTTTTCTTCATGCTCAGTTCTTAAAGTTGTTTTTTGTTTAATGAAATTGTCTTTTACATTTTCATATTCATTTTGAACATCTTTAGAATAAGATGCAAGAACTTTTTTCATTGCAAATCTATTAATATTATCTAGATCCTCAATTGAAATTTTAGTACCCTTAGCATATATTTCATCATTTACTTCAACATCTTTTTCAAGAGTTGATGATGCAAGCAGATCATGAAGCTTGAACCCTTCTTCTCTATCTAGCATTTGTAATCTGTCGTGATGCTTTTGATCCAATTCATCTTTCTCTTGTTTGATTACCTCTAACGCTCTAGCGTCTTTTTCATAACCTTTTTTAGTGAATACTTTTACATCTACTACAGTACCCTCTAATGATGAACCAGCATATAAAGATTTATTAATTACATGTCCAGCTTTTTCACCAAAGATAGCTCTTAATAATCTTTCTTCTGGAGTTGGTTTAATTTCACCTTTTGGTGTAACTTTTCCAACTAGAATCATACCTGGCTTAATATATGTACCAATTTTTACAATTCCACTATCATCAAGATGTCCAATAGATTCTTCTTTAACACCTGGAAGATCTTTAGTAATCTCTTCATTTCCATGTTTAAGCTCTTGAGCTACACATTCTTTTACATTAATATGTACAGAAGTTAAAGCATCTTCTTTTATTAGCTTTTCAGAAAGAATAATTGCATCTTCGTAGTTATAACCATTCCAAGGCATGAATGCAATTGCAGCATTTATACCAATTGCAAGCTCACCTTTATCCATAGATGGACCATCAGCAATAACTTGCCCAGCTTCTACATATTGACCTTGCTTAACTGCTGTTCTTTGCACAAATGAAGTATTATTATTTGTTCTAACATTTTTACTTACTTCATAGTAATCAATAAAATGTCCATTTTCGTCTGAACCCTTAATATATATATTTTTAGAATCAGCTTTTTCAACAATACCAGATCTTTTAGCTTTAATTGCTTCCCAAGAATCTCTTGCAACAGTTTTTTCTAAACCTGTTCCAACTATTGGTGCAGTTGGTTTAAGTAAAGGTACTGCTTGACGCTGCATGTTTGATCCCATAAGAGCTCTGTTGGCATCATCGTGCTCTAAGAATGGAATTAAAGATGCACCTACACCCATAACCATCTGTGAAGAGATATCTATTAGATCAACTTTTGCTCTATCAATAAGGATAATTTCACCATCTTGTCTTGCCTCTACAAGTGATTCAATAATTTTACCATTTTCATCTAGACTAATAGAACCAGGAGCAATAAATTTACCCTCTTCTTGCGTAGCTGTATAGTATGAAATCTCATCAGTTACAATACCACCTACAACTTTTTTATAAGGTGCTTCAACAAAACCTAATTCATTAACTTTAGAATAAGTTGCAAGAGTATTAATAAGACCAATATTCTGACCCTCTGGAGTTTCAACAGGACAAATTCTACCATAGTGAGTTGGGTGAACATCTCTTACTTCAAATCCAGCTCTCTCTTTTACAAGACCACCTTCACCTAATGCAGATAATCTTCTTTTATGTGTTACTTCTGATAATGGATTTGTTTGATCCATAAATTGAGATAATTGTCCAGAAGTAAAGAACTCAGTAACAGTAGATGTAACCATTTTGGCATTTACAAGATCTTGTGGCATAATATCTTCAAGCGTACCACTTAAAGTAGTCATCTTATCTCTAATCGCTTTTTGCATTTTAATTAAACCACCATGTAGTTCACCAGCTAATAGCTCACCAATAGCTCTAATTCTTCTATTTCCAAGGTGATCTCTATCATCAATATGACCATGACCAGCCTTTACTTTAATTAAATATTGTACAGTTTTAATAATATCTTCATATGTTAATACTGTTACATATTCAGGAACATTAACACCTAACTTATGATTCATCTTCATTCTACCAACTCTTGTTAAATCATATCGTTCAGGATTAAAGAATAAATTTTTAAGAAAATCTTTTGCTGCTTCTGCTGTTACTGGTTCACCAGATCTCATAACTTTATAAATTCTAATAGCACATAGATCATGTTCGTCATCTATCTCTTCTGTTTGTTTAAGAAGTTTAATAGATTCTTCATCAGCATGGAATGCATTAATTATCGAATTATCAACACCATCAGCTAAATCATTTGCAATTGTAAATTCTTTAAATCCAAGGTCAAGTAGATTTTTTAATTTTACATCATCAAGTGGTGTAAGTGCGTCGTATAATACTTCTCCAGTTTCCATATCATGAATTTCAGATGCAGTGTGTCTTTCCATAAGAATATCTACAGGATATTCTACAAGCTTAAGTCCACCTTCTGCTAAAGCCTCTGCTTTTCTATCAGTAAGTCTTTTACCAGCTGCTAATAACAAGTTTCCTTTTTCATCTTTAAGATCAAAGTCTAGTCTACCAGTAAAATTAGCAGGTACAAAATCCATTAAAAATTTATTTTTCTTAATTTTAATAGTCTCTACAGGGTAGAAAAGATTAATAATATCTTCTTTTGAATATCCTAATGCTCTAAATAAAATAGTAACTGGAACTTTTCTTCTTTTATTAATTCTTACATAAAGAATATCTTTCGCATCATATTCAAAGTAAAGCCATGATCCTCTATCTGGAATCACTTGACCTGTATAAATTAATTTATTTGATACTGTAGTTGCTTCTTCTTCTTTAAAAATTACACCTGGAGATCTATGTAATTGATTTACAACAACTCTTTCTACACCATTTACAACAAATGATGTTCTATCTGTCATCATCGGTATATCTCTGATATATAAGGATTGCTCTTTAATATCTTTTACACCTATTTTTTCACCTGTCTTATCATCACAATCCCAAAGAGTAAGCCTAACCTTAACCCTTAATGGAATAGAATAAGTAATACCTCTTACCATAGCCTCTTCTACAGAATATTTTGGCTTTTCAAACTCACTACCTAAAAACTCTAAAGTAATTCTATTTTGTGCATCATGAATTGGGAAAACTGATTTGAATACTTTTTCAATACCAGCATCAGATCTATCTTCGTGACCAACTTTTAAGAAGTTATCATAACTATTTTGTTGTAGTTGAAGTAAATTTGGAATATCTATTTTTTGTGGATTTTTTGAGAAATCAACTCTTAATCTATTTCCAGATTTTAAAGAATTTAACATACTTGACCTTTATTTGAATTGTTATTTATTATAAAGCACAAAAGCACCTAAAGCAAAAGGTAAAAATTTACCCTTTGTTTAAGGTGCTATTAGTGTGTTATATAAAGCCTAAATGGCTTTATATATATGGGGATATAGAATTATGCTAATTCTACAGTTGCACCAGCAGCTTCTAGCTCTGCTTTTGCAGCTTCTGCATCTTCTTTAGATACACCCTCTTTTACTTTTGCTCCAGCTTCTTCAGCCATTGCTTTTGCTTCTTTTAGTCCTAAACCAGTTAATCCTCTAACTGCTTTAATTACATTAATTTTCTTAGCTCCTGCATCTTTTAAGATTACATCGAACTCAGTTTTTTCTTCAGCTGCTTCAGCACCAGCTACTGCTCCACCAGCTATTGCTACAGGTTGTGCAGATACTCCGAATTTTTCTTCAAATTCTTTTACTAACTCAGAAAGCTCTAATACGCTTAATCCTGAAATATACTCTAATACGTCTTCTTTAGAAATTGCCATTTCATGTCCTTTATTTTTTCTTTTATTTTATTTTCGCTATTAGCGAAATAATAGCATATAATTATGCTGTTTCTTCTTCTTTTTGCTTTCTAAGAGCATCAAGACCAATAGTGAAGTTTGTAACTGGAGCCATCCACGTAGCAGCAAGCATACCAAGTAACTCTTCTCTTCCTGGAAGTTTAGCAAGTGCATTAATTGTAGCAATATCTGCAACTTTACCTTCAACAATACCAGTTTTAATCTCAAACTTATCTTTCATAGAAGATGCAAATTTATCTGCAACTTTACAAGCAGCGATTTGATCTTCTGCCCATACAAAGATATTTGTACCAGTTAGAGATATCTCTTCTAGATCAGCATTTTTAACAGCAATTTCTACTAAGCTATTTTTAGCTACTTGTACTTTTGCTCCAACTTCTTTAGCTGCTTTTCTTAATTCTTCTAACTCTTTATGAGTTGTTCTATTATAATCAGCAACTACGATCGCTTGTGACGATTTAAATTCTTCAGTTAAAGTGTTTACTAGTTCATTCTTTTGTAATTTAGTCATTATTCCTCCTTCCAAAACATCATACTTCGGTAGGTAATTAAGAGAATTTCTTCTCACCTACTGTCATCAGTTTTAAGATAAAGCTTATTTAAAAGCTAATTATTTAACATCCATTGCTTCAGATGCATCCACACTTACAGCTGGAGACATTGTTAATGACAATGTAACTGTTGTCATATATTTACCTTTTGCAGTAGATGGTTTTAATTTATTAACAGTTGCTAATAATGCATTTAAGTTCTCTTCAATTGCTTGCTCAGAAAAAGATACTTTTCCAATACCAGCATGTATATTACCTTTTTTATCAACTCTAAATGCAACTTTTCCACCTTTAGACTCGCTAACTGCTTTTGCTACATCCATTGTTACTGTTCCAATTTTTGGATTTGGCATTAAACCTTTTGGCCCAAGAATTCTACCAACTTTACCAACGATACCCATACAATCTGGTGTTGCAATTAATACATCAAAATTAATATTACCAGCTTGAATGTCTGCTGCTAAATCATCATTACCAACGATATCAGCACCAGCTGCAGTAGCTTCATCCATCTTCGTACCCTTAGCCATTACTGCAACTCTTACAGTTTTACCAGTACCGTTTGGAAGTACTACTGAACCTCTAATCATTTGGTCAGCATGTCTTGGATCTACATTTAAGTTTAATGAAACATCAACCGTCTCATCAAATTTTGCTGATGCTAAAGTTTTTACAGTTGCTACAGCATCCTTGATTGAATATTGTTTTTCAACATCTACTTTTTCTAATAAAGCTTTAAATCTTTTACTCATAATTTTCTCCGCAATTTTTATTTTTGTTGCTACCACTTTTTAAGCCTCGTGGTATTTTGGCTTATTGAAATTTAAGCTAATTACTTAACTTCGATTCCCATACTTCTACAAGAACCTTCAACGATTTTTGCAGCTTGATCTACATCATCAGTATTTAAATCTGCAATTTTTTTATTTACAATTTCCATAACTTGATCAGATGTTAATGAACCAACCTTATTTTTAAGTGGGTTATCACTACCTTTTTTAAGTCCAACTGCCTTCATAATTAATTCTGACATTGGTGGTTGTTTTGTTACAAATGTAAAACTTTTATCTTTATAAACAGTGATCTCTACTGGTATTTTATATCCAGACATCTCTCTTGTTTTTTCGTTAAATGCTTTACAAAATTCCATAATGTTGATACCTCTTTGTCCAAGAGCTGGTCCAACTGGTGGTGATGGGTTTGCAGCACCTGCAGGTATTTGTAATTTTAGTATTCCTGTTACTTCTTTAGCCATGCTATTTCCTTTTTATTTAATTTGAATGGTTTAGGCATTAGGCAATACTACTCGAGGAAGCAAGTAAAATTGCCTAATGCCTAATATATTTATTATACTACAAGTTCTACTTGAGTATAAGATATTTCTACTGGTGTATTTCTACCAAAAATTGATACATTTAATGTAAGTGTTCCTGATTGAAGATCAAAGTTTTCTACTATACCATTAAAGTTAGCAAATGATCCTTCTTTAATTCTTACAGTTTCACCTTTATCAAATGAAATTTTTGGTCTAGCTGCTGCTTTATTTTGTACTTTTTCCAAAATAGAATTGATATCTTTTTCACTTAATGGTGTAGGTCTTTTTGACTCACCAATAAATCTACCAACTCTAGGCATAGATTGAATTTGATGCCATAATGCAGTATCTAAGTCAATCTTAGCAAATGCGTATGCTGGATATAAAGGTCTTTCGGTAATAACTTTTTCACCTTTTTTAATTTCAATTAAATCTTCTGTTGGTACAAGTACTTCAGAGATTCTATCATTTTGCATCTCTTCTCTTAATCGAAGAAGTGCATTTTTTACAGAAATTTCACTACCTGAATGTGTTTGGATTGCATACCATTGCTGTGCCATATATACTCCTAGTTCATTACAGCTGATAAGCTGTATGACATAATTAAGTCAATTAAAGCTAAAAATAATGAAATTACTGTCACTACTACAAATACAGAAATATAAGCACTTCTCACCTGCTCTTTAATAGGGAAAATTACTTTTTTTAATTCATCTTTTGCTTGTCTATAATATAAACCCAATTTCATTTAGCTATACCTTGTTTTATTTTTAAATATTAATTAGTAAATTTATAACCATATATACTTATTAATTAATATTAGTGGCAGGCCAAGAGGGACTCGAACCCCCAACACCCGGATTTGGAATCCGGTGCTCTACCATTGGAGCTATTGGCCTATAAAGATAGACACTTAAAAGTGTCTATCTAAACTTAATTCCTAAGATTTAAGCTTAACTTCTTTATGAAGTGTATGCTTTTTTAATCTTGGAGAATACTTCTTTGTCTCAAACTTTTCAGTATGAGTTTTTGGATTTTTCATTGTAGTGTAGTTAATATCACCACACTCATCACATTTTAATCCAATTTTAATTCTATCACCCATAATATACTACTTATGCAATAATTTCAGCAACAACACCAGCACCAACAGTTCTACCACCTTCTCTGATAGCGAACTTAGTACCTTTTTCAAGTGCAACAGCAGCACCTAATTCAACAGTTAACTCAACGTTATCACCAGGCATAACCATTTCAGTACCTTCTGGTAAAGTAATAGCACCAGTAACATCTGTAGTTCTTACATAGAATTGTGGTCTATAGTTGTTAAAGAATGGAGTATGTCTTCCACCTTCATCTTTAGAAAGGATATATACTTCACATCTAAATTTAGTGTGTGGAGTAATAGAACCTGGCTTAACAAGAACTTGTCCTCTTTCTACGTCTTCTTTTGCAATACCTCTTAAAAGGATACCAGCATTATCACCAGCTTCTGCAAATTCCATCTCTTTTCTGAACATTTCAATACCAGTTACTGTAGTTTCAACAGTTTCTCTAATACCAACGATTTCAATTTTATCACCTAACTTAACAGTACCTTGAGAGATAGCACCAGTTACAACTGTACCTCTTCCAGAGATAGAGAATACATCTTCAACAGGCATTAAGAAATCTTTATCAGTTTCTCTTACTGGAGTTGGGATATACTCATCAACAGCATCCATAAGTGCAACAATCTTTTCAGACCACTCACCTAAAGTACCAGATTTAGCTTCTTCTAGTGCTTGGAATGCAGAACCAGCACATACTGGAGTATCATCACCTGGGAAATCGTACTCAGAAAGAAGTTCTCTTACTTCCATCTCAACTAATTCTAACATCTCTTCTTTATCTTCATCATCAAGTTGATCTTCTTTATTTAAGAAAATTACGATGTATGGTACACCTACTTGCTTAGATAATAGGATATGCTCTCTAGTTTGAGCCATTGGTCCATCAGTAGCAGCAATTACAAGAATAGCTCCATCCATTTGAGCAGCACCAGTAATCATATTTTTAACATAATCGGCGTGACCTGGACAGTCAACGTGTGCGTAGTGTCTAGTCTCAGTTTCATACTCAACATGAGAAGTAGCAATAGTAATTCCTCTTTCTCTCTCTTCTGGTGCATTATCAATTGCATCGTAATCCATTAATTGAGTGTCACCCTTAACTGCTAATACTGCAGTAATTGCAGCAGTTAATGTAGTTTTACCGTGGTCAACGTGACCAATTGTACCGATGTTAACATGCGGTTTGTTTCGTTCAAATTTTTCTTTTGCCATTTTGAAAATTCCTTTTTTAATTTTGGTTTAATTAATTCCCTCTGAGTAGATGAGCCTCACTAGGCTTCTCTATTCAAAGGGGATTGAATAACTATATACTTAGATATAGCTCAGGGATGGAGCCCATAAGAAGACTTGAACTTCCGACCTCTTACTTACCAAGCAAGTGCTCTACCCCTGAGCTATATGGGCACTGCAACGCATAACCCGTGCGAATAATAACTAAATGTTGATTAAAATTAAATTAAATGAAAGCTTTATTGAATACAAATAAGTAAATTATAGTTAAATAAGGTACTTGTTATGCCAACGCTCCCAGTAAATTAATGTTAATAAACATTATGGAGCGGGAGACCGGACTCGAACCGGCGACAATCTGCTTGGAAGGCAGAGGCTCTAGCCAACTGAGCTACTCCCGCGTCATAAATAATGGTGGTGGGAGAAGGATTTGAACCTTCGAAGCCGTAGGCGGCGGATTTACAATCCGCAGGATTTGACCACTCTCCAATCCCACCGTAACAATAATAAAATATCTGGTCTAACGCACTGTATATAAACAGGACTATAAACTAATATGGAGCTGTTGAGAGGATTTGAACCACCGACCGCCTCATTACAAGTGAGGTGCTCTACCAACTGAGCTACAACAGCAAAATACAAATGGTGGCTCGAGACAGAATCGAACTGTCGACACATGGATTTTCAATCCATTGCTCTACCAACTGAGCTATCGCGCCATATTTGTGAGTGGAATTATAGATAAAAGTATATTAATTCTACCTTAAATGAGATATAAATTCTCTAAATTTTTCACCTCTATGACTATATGAATTAAACTGATCTAAAGATGCACATCCAGGTGACATTATTGCAACATCTAATATTTTTGACTGAAAATATGGAGATATAGCCTCTACAGCATTATTCAGTTCATAACATTGATGGCACGCTATATCAAATTTACTTGATAATTGGAATATTTTTTTGTATTACTTCCTATTGAAAATATTTCTACATTGTAATTTTTTAACTCTTTAAATAGTGGTTCTAGATTTGCACCTTTATCATCACCACCAAGTATTAAATATATTTTCTGTGATTTATATGTTTTTAATGCTTGTATTGTTGCATCAATATTAGTTGCTTTACTATCATTTACCCATACTCTATCATGACAATCTAAAATCTCTTCTAGTTTATGTGGATCTTGCACAAAAGAATTTATCTTTTGATAATCTACCTCATCATATAATATTCTTGTAATTGCGAGTGCAAGAAGCGCATCTATTAAGAATGGCTCTTTAAAGTTTATCTTACTCTTATCAATATCAAAAGCCTTTTCAAGGTCACTACTATCTTCATAACATATTTTATATCCATTAGTTGGATAATTTTTATATTTCATAGGGATAATTGCAATTTCTCCCTCTCTTAGATTATCAAGCGCCTTGAGCTTTGACTTTTCATACTCTTCAAAACTACCATGCCATGTAATATGATCTTCACTAATAGGAAGCAATACATATATATTTGGTTTAGCCTTTGATGTATAGTGTAATGTAAATGATGATGTTTCCAAAAGCCAAATACTAGCATCTTTACTTAATGTTGCCAGTGGTGCACCAATATTTCCACCTGCTACACCACCTTTGTCTTGTAATAAATGTTGCATCATAGATGTAGTTGTAGTTTTACCATTTGTACCGCTAATCCATACACTATATGGCATATCATCAGCAAATAAATCATATTCACTTATTAATTTTTTAGTACTTTTAACCAAAGAATTATAAGGAGGAATTCCAGGACTTACTACAGTTATATCTTCACTAAACTTATCAAACTCTTTTAAGTTGCTATCATCGTACATTAGAGCATTGGGATATTTTACTTTTATTGCCTGTGCAGTTTTTCCACGTCCAAGTATTCTCATTATCGAATCTTTAAGCTTAGCAAGGCAAGTAGGTTTGTCATAAATGCAATTATCCAAAACCTAACAATAACTTTATTTTCATGCCACCCTTTTTGTTCAAAATGATGATGAATAGGTGCCATTAAAAAGATTCTTTTCTTTCTTAATTTAAAACTACCAACTTGAAGTATAACCGATACAGTTTCAAAGACAAATATAAACCCAATTAGTATAAGTAGCAATTCACTTTTCCCAACTATTGCCATATAGCCCATAAAACCACCTATAGCTAAACTACCACTATCTCCCATAAACACTTCTGCAGGATGAGAATTGTACCAAAGAAAAGCAATCAATGCACCTATAAAAGAAGCACCAACAATCGCTAACTCTCCTACAAGTTTAATATTTGGCATAAGTAAATAATCACTAATTATTGCATGCCCTGTAATATAGACAATTAGAGATAAGCTTAGTAGTCCCATAATAGATGGAACTGTAGCTAAGCCATCTAAACCATCTGTAAGGTTTACAGCATTAGATGTTGCAACCATTACTAAAATCCAAAATATTATTGCAAATAATTGCATATCAACTATTGGATTTTTATAGAACGGTATAAATAATGTAGTGGTGTGATCTGCACAAAAAAGAAAACAAACTGTAATAATAGATGCAATAAATTGAAATATCAACTTCATTCTAGCACTCAATCCTGCATCATTCTTACTACTTGATATTTTTGCTAAATCATCTTTAATTCCAATTGCTGAAAATAATCCAATAGTAGTAATAGCTCCTATAATGTAGTAATTGTTTAACTTAGCTGTTAATATAATAGCTACAAGTGTTGAAAATACAAAGACTATCCCACCCATTGTAGGTGTACCAACTTTAGCTTTATGAGAATCTGGGGCTAAATCATATATTGGTTGACTTTTATTTTTTGATTGTGCCCACTTAATAAATCTAGGCATTAAATATAAAGTTAATAAAAATGCAATAAAAAACCCAATACCAGCTCTTACTGATATATACTGAAAAATATTAATATCTAAATGTCTATAAAACCAATAAAACAAATAAAACCTTTTTATGTTATAATGAACTTATTATAACTAAAAAAATATTAAGGGCAATTTTGAATAAAAATAAGAAAACACTTTTAATTATCACAGATGGTATAGGACATAATAGTTCATGTGAATTTAATGCATTTTGCAATGCAAAAAAACCAACATATGATTACCTATTTGATAATGTACCACACTCATTAATACATACACATGGATTAAGTGTAGGTCTGCCAGAAGGTCAAATGGGTAACAGTGAAGTTGGACATATGACTATTGGAAGTGGTAGGATTCTATATCAAGATTTAGTAAAAATCACTATGGCTATTGAAGACAATTCTATTGAACAAAATCATATTATGAATAAGGTACTAGACAAATCACATACTATTCATTTAATTGGTTTACTAAGTGATGGTGGTGTTCATTCACACATTGATCATATTATGGGTATAGCCCAAATTGCAGCATCTAAAGATAAAAATGTAGCTCTACACTTAATTACAGATGGGAGAGATGTATCACCTACATCAGCACCAAAATATATAAAACAAATTGAAAATATCTGTAATGATAAAATTAAAATTGCATCTATTGGTGGTAGATTTTATACTATGGATAGAGATACAAGATGGGAAAGAGTTGAAGCTGGATACCGAGCAATTGTAGATGGTCAATCTAATACTACTTTAAATGTACATGATTATATCACTTCTTCGTATGATCAAGATATCACAGATGAATTTATTAAACCTACAGCTATTAATGACTATCAAGGTATGAATAATGGAGATGGAGTAATATTCTGTAACTTTAGAAGCGATAGAGTAAGAGAGATTAGTCGTGCAATCGCTGATGAAACTTTTAATGAATTTGATAAGAACCATAAATCTTTAAATATTGCAACAATGACTCAATATGATAAAAACTTTCCACTTGATGTAATGTTTAGTAAAGAACCACCAAAAAATACTTTAGGTGATGTTGTAGCTAATGCTGGTCTTTCTCAACTTCATACAGCAGAGACAGAAAAATATGCACATGTAACTTTTTTCTTTAATGGTGGTATCGAAGATGAACTACAAGGGGAAAAAAGAGTATTAATAGCATCTCCAGATGTAGCAACATATGATATGCAACCCCAAATGAGTGCACCAGCTGTTTGTAATGCTGTGTGTGAAGCTATGAAAGCTCAAGAAGATTTGATAATTGTGAACTTTGCTAATGGTGATATGGTTGGTCATACAGGAGATTATGAAGCAGGAATCAAAGCTGTTGAATGCGTAGATACTCAGCTTGGAATTTTATTAGAAGAAGCAAAACTTCAAGGATATAATATAGTTCTTACTTCTGATCATGGGAACTGTGAAAAAATGAAAAATGAAAATGGGGAAACACTAACAAACCATACAGTTGGTGATGTATATTGTTTTGTTATAGCAAATAATGTAGATAAAATAAATGATGGTGGACTAAATAATATTGCACCAACAGTACTAAAATTAATGGATTTAGAGATACCTACAGAGATGGATGAAGCACTGTTTTAGTGATTAGGGTTTAGGGGATAGTTTTTAGTGTTTAGTAAAAATTTAAGTGTTAAAAGATTATATATATCAACTGAAGATAAAACTTTAGTAGATATATCATTTGATATTACAAACTCTACTGCTATTGTTGGACAAAGTGGTAGTGGAAAGTCATTAACATTAAAAGCAATTTTAAAATTACTCCCATCAAATTTACAACATGATTTTAAATATAATTCATCATTTCAATTAAATCATAAAGATATAGGATTTATTCCTCAAAACCCATTTACATCACTAGGCCCTCTTACAAAAATTAAAGATCAATTTTTTTGCAATAAGCAAAAACAATTAGAGATGCTTAGTATGGTGGATTTAAACAAGGATACTTTAGACAAATTTCCAGCACAACTTAGTGGCGGACAACTTCAAAGAGTAGTCATAGCAATTGCTCTAAGTGGGCAACCTAAATTATTATTACTTGATGAGCCAACAACAGCTTTAGATAAAACAACACAAACACTAATAATTAAACTTATTAAATCATTACAAAATAAATTCAACTTTTTAATGTTATTTGTTACACATGATATTGGATCAATTGAAGATATCTGTGATGATATTGTAATATTAAAAGATGGCCTGATTGTAGAATCTGGAACTACATATGATGTACTAAAAAATTCAAATAATTCATATACAAACAGTTTAATTAACTCAAATTTTAAGAATAGAGAGTATAGGGTTTGATTAATATCATTAAGCAATACTTCAAATATATAATTAGCATAATTGCACTAATAGGTATATCTATACTAGTATGGCTAATCTTCTTATATTCACAAATCAGATTTGATATTAATAAAATAGTTGATTATAAACCAAAGTTAACTACACAATTTTATGATAAAAATAACCGACTTGTTGCAAACGTATTTGATGGTGAACATAGATTATATACACAGTTTGATGAATTGCCAGCTAGATTAATTGAAGCACTTGTAGCAATTGAAGATACACAATTTTTTGAACATAATGGTATTAATACTGAAGCAATTTTAAGAGCTATTGTAAAAGATCTTAAATCTATGAGTTTGGCTGAAGGGGCAAGTACATTAACACAGCAACTAGTTAAAACCATGACATTAACTAGAGAAAAAAAGATAATCAGAAAGATTAAAGAGCTTATCTTATCCCTTAGACTTGAGACTTTACTAACTAAAGAAGAAATTCTTGAAAGATATTTTAATCAAGTATATTTTGGGCATGGTTATTATGGTATCCAAACAGCTGCAAATGGATACTTTCATAAAAGTCTTAGTCAACTTACTCTAAAAGAGATAGCAATATTAGTTGGACTCCCTAGAGCTCCGAGCTTCTATGATCCAACGCGTAATCTTAAATTTGCACTAGGTCGAGGGAATCAAGTCATACACAGAATGAAAAAACTCGGCTGGATAAATCAAGAAGAATTTAATATTGCCTTAAAAGAAATTCCAACAGTATATAAAGAAACCCTAACCCTTAATAAAGCACCATATGTCATAGATAGTGCATTAAATACATTAAAAAAAGATATTAAAGATATTCAAACTGGTGGATATAAAGTTGTCTTAACAATCGATTTAGATGCCCAAAAGATTGCTAGGGATGCATTAAAGTATGGTTATGAAAATATTATAGAAAGAGATGAAAATCATGGTACAGCAAACAGTAATACGGCTACTCTTAATGGTGCTATTGTAGTACTTGAAAATCAAAGTGGCAGAATTTTAGCACAAGTTGGTGGAGTAGATTATAAAAAGTCATCTTTTAATAGAGCTAGACAAAGCGTAAGACAACCTGGATCTTCTATTAAACCATTTTTATATCAAATAGCATTAGATCTTGGATACTCTACAGTATCCAATCTTATAGATATCAGTAGAACATATAGCTATAAATCAAAACAAAATGAAGAAACATCATGGCAACCAAAAAACTATGAAAAAGATTTTAAAGGATTAATTAAATTTAACCAAGCACTAATTCACTCTAGAAACTTAGCAACAATAAACTTAGTAACAGAGATAGGAATTGATATACTCTACAAACGACTAAAATACTTTGGATTTAAAGATATCCCATTTGATCTATCAATTACACTTGGTAGTTTTGGTATCTCACCACTTGATCTTAGTGAACAATATACAATCTTTTCAAATCAAGGGATACAAAATAAACCATATCTTATATCAAGTCTTACAGATAAAGCTGGACAAACTATTGAATTTGAAAAGAATACAACATATATCACATCTTCTGGTCAAGCATTTTTAATGACTACAATTCTAAGGGATGTTGTACAAAAAGGTACAGGTAAGAATGCAAAGGTAACAGGTCTTGAAACAGTTGGAAAAACTGGTACAACAAATAACAATGTTGATGCATGGTTTTGTGGATATTCACCATCACTACAAACTGTTGTATGGTATGGTAATGATGATAATAAACCTATGGGAAGAAGTGAAACTGGTGGTAGATCTGCTGCACCTGTATTTTCTTATTTTTATAGACAATGGCTTATACTACATCCTGAAATTCCTAGAAAATTTATACAGCCACAAGAGGTGTTTACAAGTAATGTAAATGGTAACATAGAGTATTTTACTGATATATCAAATATACCACAAGTAGATTCTGCTCAAATGGAAGAAAAAAAAGGAGAGGTGAAAACACCTCTCCTTTATTAAAAGACTATATCTTAACTAGCAAGAATAAGTTGATTTAAACTCATATGCAGTTGGTCTAGCTTCATCTGGCCAAACTTGTCTTTCAAATTGATAATGTTGGTAAGTATCAATCATATCATCTGTAAATACAGGCTTTAAGAAATCATTATCTCTAATTAAAGACTCTAAACAACCTCTAAATGTATGAGGCATTTGAGGAATACCTTTTTCTCTAATCTCATCAAGAGTTAATTCAAATAAATCTTCATTCATTGGACCAATAGGTTCAATTTGATTTTTGATTCCATCAATACCAGCCATCATAAGTGCAGCAAATGCTAAATATGGATTTGCAGTAGAATCTGGGAATCTCATCTCTAGTCTAGTAGCAGGTGCTCCAGCTCCCCAAGGAACTCTACAAGCTGCTGATCTATTTTGTGCAGAATAAGTTAAAATATTTGGTGCTTCATATCCTGGAATTAATCTTTTAAATGAATTTGTTGAAGCATTTGTAAATGCAGCAACTGCTCTAGCATGCTTAAATACACCACCAGCATAATGTCTAGCAGCATCAGATAAATTACCATACTCACCCTCTTTATAGAAAGTATTTACTCCATCTTTCCAGATAGATTGGTGTACATGCATACCATTACCATTATCTCCAAAGATTGGCTTTGGCATAAATGTAGCAGTTTTACCATTTAGGTGAGCTACCATTTTAACTACATATTTTAATTTTTGAACATTATCTGCAGCTTCTACTAAAGTATCATAAACAATACCGATCTCATGTTGACCTTGTGCAACTTCATGGTGACCCAAAACAACTTCTAAACCAACCTCTTCAAGTACTAACATAATCTCAGCTCTTAAATCTACACCTTTATCTACAGGAGCAACTGGGAAGTATCCACCTTTTGTTCCAGCAATATGTTGCATATTACCCATCGCGTCATTTTTAATTGTATTCCATTCACCATCTTCTGTATCAACATAATAGTGTGCTTCATTTGGAGTATCTTTAACTTTTACATCTTCAAAAATAAAGAATTCATTTTCAGGTCCAAAGTAAGCTACATCACCTACATTTGCTTCTGCTAAATACTCTAATGATTTTGCAGCAATTGATCTTGGACACTTAGCATACATTTCATTTTTATAAATATCATATACTGAACAAATAACGATTACTGTTGCATCAGCTGTAAATGGATCTAAAAATGCAGAATTTACATCTGGCTTAAGAATCATATCTGATTGATTAATTGGTTGCCAAGCATCAATTGATGAACCATCAAATGGCATACCATTTTCAAATAATTTTTCTGTCACAGCAGACATTCTATAACTAATATGATGCCAAGCACCTTTAATATCTGTAAATCTAAAATCTACAAATTCTACCTCATTACTCTCACAAAAAGAAAAAAACTCTTCTGTACTATTTACAAATTTACCCATTGCAAAACTCCTCTTAAAATTTAGATTTAATTATTGTATCTAAATTTATAAAAAAAGTTATTAAATGATTGTATATATTTTATACAGTTTTAAAAATTGATTAAAATGTTACAGCTTGTCTATCACGGTTTTCAAAAGTGATACATTTAGAATAGCCAACTTGCTTCGCAATAGTAGTAATCTCTTCATATTTAAAGCCAATATCATCAAGTTTATGTGCATCACTTCCAAATGTAATAGGTATATCTAACTCATATGCTAGCTCAAGTAATGACTGTGCAGGATATTGTTCTTTTACTGGCTTTCTTAGACCTGCTGGATTAAGTTCTAGTACCATATTTGATTTTTTAATATTTTTAAGAGCATCTAGTGCAATAGTTCTAATATCCTTTGATGATCTAAAACCAAATACCTTAATAAGGTCAAGATGTCCTGCTATATCAAATTTACCAGATTTTGCCATCATTGATACAGCATCAAAGTAGTCTTGGTAAATTTTATCTATATCTTTTGTTTGATATTGATCTATAAATTCTGGATTATCAAAGCCCCAAAAGTTAGAATTAAAAAGTGAATATTTAGGATCTGATTCTGGAATAAAATGTACTGATCCTATTAGAAAATCTACTTTTGCATTAATAACCTCATCTAATATATAATCACCTTGAATAAAGTCAACTTCATATCCTAAAAGTATCTTTATATCATCATTATATTTTTCCTTAAGATCAAGGATTTCTTTTTCATATGAGGCTTGTGATGATTGAGCCATTCTATATTTTGGATCAAATCCATTTTTTGCTGGAGCATGGTCACTAAAACCATATACATCAATACCTAATTGTATAGCTTTTTGTATATACTCATCAGTAGTACCTACTGCATGATTACATAGTGTTGTATGATTATGTATATCAATTCTCATAACTATCTTTTAGTTTAAAAGTCCTGCACCAGTGATAGCTGTACTTCTATCTTCTGCATACTCTCTTTGACCATCAATAATATCATACTTCCAAATAGGAGCTTGTGCTTTAAAGTCTTCTACAAATTCATCTATCATCTCTAATGCCACTCTTCTTTTTGGTGAACAAACTGCAGCAATATATGAGCTTGTATGATTTAACACATCACCTTTTGAGTGTGCCATTAAAACTATTGCATTTTTTTCATTTGCTTTTTTCTGCCATGCATCAAACCATGAACTTAGAATTGGTTCATATATATCAAAACTAAGTCCATCTATACCATCTTCATCTCTTACAACACCAACAAATGTAACAATAGCTCCATAGTTTGATAATCTAAATTGATCGTACCATGCATTTGTAATTTGTTCTACAGGAAGATCACCATCAAATAGTTCAACTTTTATATTTGAAATATCCATCATCCACCACACACTGGAGGTAAAAGTGATACTTTATCTCCATCCTTAAGATCAATATCTTTTGATGATACTAATGTATCATTTACTGCTACCGCACTCTTTTCTAGCCAAGTCGCCACATCTGCTTCATCTTTTAAAATCTCTGATAATTGTGATAGATTATTAATATCTACACTCATATTTTCCTTACCAATTGGACCAAGAAATTCAATCGTTACCATACATATTATCCTTTAATTACTTCTGCGTCAAGTTTACCATTTTTTAACTGTTTTCCATATTCTACGAGCTCTTTTTTTACATCACCACTAAGTACAAATAATCCAAATATATTTGGTAGTGCCATTGCTAGTAAAAGCATAAAACTAAGATTTACAAGTATATCTGTACTTACTATAGTACCTATTACCGTCAAACTTATAAACATAATCTTATACACTATAGAATACTTTGAACCAAATAGATATACCCAAGCTCTTTCACCATAGTATGACCAAGATATCATAGTTGAAAATGCGAATAATGCTATAGATATAGAAAGCACTATAGGGAACCAAGATATAACTGTACCAAATGCAACTGATGTTAATGCAGCACCTTGTCTAGCTTCAATTAAGCCTACATGTGCTCCAGCAGGATCATAAACTCCAGTAATAATAATTACCAATGCAGTCATAGTACAAATAACAATAGTATCAATAAATGGTTCGTATAATGCAACAAATCCTTGTCTTACAGGATATTTTGTCTTCGCAGGTGCATGGGCAACTGGTGAAGATCCAATACCAGCTTCACTTGAAAATACTGCTCTTTGAAAACCTTGTACAATAGCTCCCGCTATACCACCATATAATGCATTATTTGTAAATGCTTCACTAAATATTAGACCAAAAGAATATCCAATTTGATCATAATGTAGTACTAATATCCAAGAAGATGCCCCAACATATATAATAGCCATCACAGGTACTAATCTTTCTGTAATACTAGCTATTCTTTTCACACCACCAATAATTACAAAACCTACAAGCGCAGCAATTATAATACCAAATACTGCCGGATAATCTTTGAAAAATGGAACTTGCTCACCAATAGCTCCTGCAGCTTGTGACACTTGGAAAGTATTTCCTCCACCAATGGCTCCACCTATCATAAATACTGCAAAGACAATAGCTAATATTTTACCTGTAGATGCATAGCCTTTAGCTGCAAATCCTTTAGATAGATATTCCATAGCACCACCCATAATAGTGCCATCTTTTAAAAACTCTCTATGCTGAAGTGATAAAGTCACTTCTGTAAACTTCAAACTCATACCTAAAAAACCAGCAACAATCATCCAAAAAGTTGCCCCTGGACCACCTAATGATACTGCTAGAGCAACACCTGCAATATTACCAAGACCTACAGTTGCACTTAATGCTGTAGTTAATGATCCAAATGGGGGAATTAAACCTTTGTCATCTTTTGTAGTATATTTCCCTCTAACAATATCAAATGCATGTCTAAAATATTTAAATCCTACAAACTCCATCTTTATTGTTAAATATACACCACCTGCAATTAACCATGCTACTAAAAATGGTATAACTACACCATCAACAGTTCCAAATAAAATATCAAAAAATAATATCATTTCTAAAAAACTATTAATACTATGAAAAAAGTCTGACATCAACTACTCCAAATTAATTAAAATTAAGATATTATACAAGAATAAAATTTAAGGATGATTAATTGATATTCGCTAAAATTGATTTTATAAATCTTATACCATTTTATGTATATATTAAAAAAAATATCAAATCTTCACAAACAAAATCTATAATAAATTATAAAAAATCGTACCCATCAAAAATAAATCAGGATTTTCACAAACGAAGAGTAGATGGTGCTTTTATATCAAGTATTAAGTCTCAAAAATGCAAATGTACCGATATAGGTATAGTGGCAAAAAAAGAGGTGCTATCTGTACTGTCTATACCAGGCGAATTCTCAAAGGATACACAATCAGATACATCAAATATATTAGCTCAAGTACTTGATGAAAAAGGAAAAATTATTATTGGTGATAAAGCACTACAGTACTATTATCAAAATGATACTCAAGGGTTTGTAGATCTTGCACAAAAGTGGCACGATGAATACAAACTACCATTTGTATTCGCAAGATTATGCTATACAAAAAATGAAAAAACAATTGAAAGCCTAGCAAATAACTTTGTAAATACAAAAGTTAAAATTCCACAATATGTAATAAAAAAATATGCTAAAAGAACAGGTTTGTCTGTAAAACAAATATCTCAATATCTAGATAAAATCTCTTATAATATAGGCTACAAAGAGAAGAAGAGTTTAAATAAATTCTTTAAACTCTCTAGTAAAATTTAAGGTCTTGTGTTTCCACTACCTAATATTTTAAACTTATAAGTTGTAAGTTCGTTAATTCCCATTGGCCCTCTTGCATGAAGTTTATTTGTAGAGATCCCAACCTCAGCACCAAATCCAAATTGTCCACCATCTGTAAATTGCGTAGAAGCATTTAAATACACACAAGCTGAATCGACACTATTTAAAAACTGTTCTGCATGGGTATAATTCTCTGTAATAATTGCATCTGAGTGATCTGAACCATATTGCCTAATATGTGCTACAGCTTCATCTACATTTGAAACTATTTTAATAGATAAAATATTATCTAAATATTCTGTATCCCAATCTTCATCTGTAGCTTCATTTGCTTCTATGATTTGCCTTGTCTTTTCACAGCCTCTAAGTTCTGTATTGTATTTTTTAAATTCTACTTCTAGAAGTGGCAGAATATCTTTAGCTATATCTTCATCAACGAGCATTGTCTCCATAGCTCCACAAATACCTGCTCTTCTACATTTAGCATTTATAGATACATCAATTGCTTTTTTAAAATCTGCATCTTTATGGATATATGTATGACATAAACCTTTATCATGCTTAACTACTGGTACTGATGAGTTTTCACTTATATATTTAATAAGAGCAGATCCACCTCTTGGTATTATAAGGTCTACATACTGATCTTGTTTAATTAGATTTGCTACACCCTCTCTAGAGCTATCAGGTAATAAAGATACAAGCGCCTTAGGAAGATTGTTTTTTATCAATGCTTCTTGTAAAACTTGTGCAATAATTCTATTTGAGTTTAATGCTTCTTTTCCACCTTTAAGTATACATACATTCCCACTTTTAATACATAATGCTGCTGTGTCAGATGTAACATTTGGTCTTGACTCATATATAATTCCAATTACACCAATAGGTACTGAGACTTTTTGAATATTAAGTCCACTATTAGTAGTCCAACCTTCATGTATTTTCCCTACAGGCTCTTTTAGTGCTGCAATATCTCGTATAGCTTGTGCCATATCTTTAATTCTAGACTCATTTAAAAGTAATCTATCCATAAGTGCCAAGCTTAAATTATTTTGCTCACCAGCTTCGATATCTTTTTTATTTTCATCTTCTATTCTTGATATATTTGCTTCTAAAGTATCTGCCATATCATTTAATACTTTATTTTTAACTGCTCCACTTAGTGTAGATACAACTGCACTAGCCTCTTTCGCATCTTTTAAAAATTGTTCCATTACCTCTCCTGGTATTAAATTTATTTAATCTTGAATATAGCTACAACAATAATCAGTAACAGTATGTATTTTAAGATCAAATGATGAGTTTGCAGGTACATTAAAAGTCTCTGGAGTATTTAATGTCTTAAATTCTGTTTCTCCAGGAAGTCTAATCTCAAGTTCACCAGACATCATCTCCATGATCTCAGCTTCAGCTGTACCAAATGTATATTCTCCTGGAAGCATAATTCCAAGTGACTGTACACTTCCGTCTTCTAGTACGATACTTCTACTTGTAACTTTTCCATCATAATATATATTTGCTTCTTTTGTAATTGTTATATTTTTTAATTCTGCCATTTTAATTTCCTTAATTTTTTGCTTTTAATTCTTTTGCTTTTGAGTAAGCATCTTTAATAGCATTCATCATACTATTTCTTACATTACCATTTTCAAGTGCTGCATATCCAGCAGCTGTAGTACCACCTGGAGACATAACACCATCTTTTATATCTGCTGGCTTTTGATCTGCTAACAATGGTGCAAATCCATCAAAAAGTCCTTGCGTTAAAACTTGTGCATCAGCTCTTTTTAGTCCTGCATTTACAGCACCATCAGCTAATGATTCAGCAACCAAAGCTAAATATGCTGGACCGCTACCTGCCAAACCAGTTGCAATATCCAGTTCATTTTCGCTACTTAACCATAGAGTTGTACCAATTTTATTAAATATCTCTAATGCTTGTTCTTTTATAGCTTCATCACCAGTTACTGTTGTCATAGATTTTAAATATGCAGCTCCCAGATTTGGCATTGTTCTAATATATTGCTTAGCATTTATATTTGCTTTTAAACTATCAATTGATGTACCAGCTAATACTGAATAGATGGTATTTGCCCTACCAATTAACTTTGGAGCAAGGTCAGGAAGCGAATAAGGTTTTACACACAATACAATATTTTTACCAGATATATCTTCACTATTAGATATAGTTTTGATTGTTATTTCTGGTATCTCTTTCTTCAGAGAATTTAGTGATTGTTCATTTCTACCAATCACTTCTATTTCGTATGTTGACACTAAACCTTTTATTAATGATTTAGCCATATTTCCATTTCCAATAAATGTTAATTTCATAATTTATCCCTTTTTATAATTATGCTAAGTTTGTATAAACTGTTTGCACATCCTCATCATCTTCTAATTTTTCAATTAGTTTTTCAAGATCCTCCATCGTTTCATCATCTACTTCTTTTGGATTATTTGGTATTCTTTGCAGTGTTGCTTTTACTACTTCAATACCTAGTCTTTCAAAACCTGCATTTAAACTACCAAAGTCAGTATAATCACCATATACATATAAAATCTCTTCATCTTCCTCAAAAGACTCCCAACCATAATCAATCATTTCAAGCTCTAACTCTTCAATATCCATATCTGGCTTTTTAATCTCAATTACAGCTTTTCTATCAAACATAAACTCTAAAGATCCATTTGGTACTACGCTACCTTTTGCTTTTTTAAATATATCTTTAATATTTGCTACTGTTCTTGTCGCATTATCCGTTGCTGTTTCCACAAATACAAGTACACCACCAGCAGACTTGCCTTCATAATTCACTTCGCTTAAATTTGCTGCATCTTTTGCTGTTGCTCTTTTAATTGCTGCATCAATATTATCTTTTGGCATATTTTCAGCTTTTGCATTTATGATTGCTGTTCTAAGTGCAGGATTCATATCTGGATCAGCTACACCTGATTTAGCTGCTATAGTAATCGCTTTTGATAACTTTGGAAATACTTTTGACATATTCCCCCATCTTTTCATCTTTGCTGCTTTTCTATATTCAAATGCTCTACCCATACTATTGCTCCTTCTTTAATTGTTCTAATGTTTCTCTTACAACATCCACATGTAATGTCTCTATTGTTTCACCATTTTTCTTTCGTTTTTTTCTTACACTTACTTTTTCCCAAGCTGCTGCAATATTACCTTCTGGATTTATAATAAATGTTGATCTTACAACACCCATAGATTCTCTACCCATAAATTTCTTTAATTGCCATACACCATAAGCTTCACAAACTGTTTTATCTTCATCTGCAAGTAGTGTAATCTCTAAATCTTTTTTTTCTATAAAGTTTTGATGTTTTTTAGGGCTATCTGGACTAACTCCAAGTATTACTGCATCTAAATCTTCGTATTGTTCCTGTTGTGCTGTAAAATCACATGCTTGAGTAGTACACCCTGGAGTATTATCTCTTGGATAAAAATATAATACAATCCACTTCCCCTTTAAATCTCTTAGACATATCTCTACATCATCTTGATTTGGTATACAAAATTCTGGTGCCTTAGAACCAACTTCTACTATCATTAATAACTCCCTTATTTAAATGCTATAAATGTGGCAAAATTAACCCATTTAAATATTGTTTGACAAGACTTAAATCCTGCTTCTTTTATCATTTTTTTATTTTCATCTTCACTATATGGTATTAACACATTCTCAAGAGCTTCTCGTTTTTGAGAAATCTCAAATTCACTGTATCCTTGTGTTTTTTTAAAATCATAATACTCATCAATACAATGCTTATTTAGAATCTTATCATCATAAAGGATTTTTTCACTAAGGATAAATATGCCACCTTCCTTTAGTCCATCATAAATCTTGGCTATTAACTTCTCTCTTTGTAAAGGCCGTATAAATTGAAGTGTATAATTAGCTATAACAACTTTAGCATCAGATATATCAATATCAAAAATATCATCACATATTAAATCAATATCTAAATTAAATGCATTTGTTTTTCTTCTAGCTCTTGCTAACATAGCATCTGAACTATCAACACCTATAAGATTTAATGGTACATCTGATTTTTGTGCTAAAGATATTAAAGTTGATGCGGTCGAACAACCAAGATCAAATACTTTATCATCTTTTTCTACATATTTACGTACAAAGTTATTAGTTAATTCTAAGCTTTGTTTATAATATGGTACTGATCTATCAAGCATATCATCAAAGACACTTGCAACGGCCTCATCAAATTCAAACTGCTTGGAAATTTTATTTTGAAAAACTTTATCTTTATTCATAAAGCTGATTATATCTAAGTTTTATTTAGGGGAACTCAAAAAATATTTCTTTGCATCTTCAATATCTATAAGAATCTGTTTCTTTAGATCCTCATATTCGAAAAATTTCCTATTATCTCTCAATCTGTCATAAAATTCAATGGAAATATTTGAGCTTTGGAAATTGATATTATTATTTAGAATATGTGTTTCAACTGCAAATTTACCATCAGTTGTAATCCTATGCCCTATAAAAGAAACTGAATTATACCAACTATCATCAACTTTTGTTTTTGTTGTGTATATTGCCTCTTTTGGCAATAAAAATTCACTTATATCAAGGTTTATAGTTGGTACAAATTCTTTTTTACCTAAACCTTGTCCTTGAATTACAGTACCTTTTATTTTATAATGCTTATTTAAAAGCTCATTAGCTAATTTAATATCACCATTTTTTAGAAACTCTCTTATTATTCTTGAATGAACAGCAATATCCTTATATCTTATTTCATCAACAACTATAACTTCACCATTAAATAACTTCTTTAAATCATCCGTAGAATATATTGCTTTTGCTCCAAAGTGAAAGTCATATCCCACAACAATCTTTTTTAATTTAGGATATTGTTGCATTAATAACTCTACAAACTCATCTGCATGAAGATGCTTAATCTCTTCTAACGGATAATAAAATATTGGTAAATCAGTATAATCCTCTCTATGTCTTTTTGCAGATAAGTTTGCATACCCAGTTTCAATTACAACTATAGCACCATTATTATCTAATGCATTAAATAATTCTTGATGTGCACGGTGCATGCCATCAAAGCCACCAATTGCAATTGATGTGATATTATTTTTTAAAGTAGAACAACTCTTCAAGATTTCCCTTTTTACCTTCTAGTTTACTATAGTTTGAATAGACTAAATTCCACCCAAGCTTTATAGATTCACTTATAAATTTGTCTCGCACTAATTGTATAGCTTTTTGATCTTTTACTACACCAGCACGGTCTCTTTTTACATCTTTTCCAACTTCAAATTGTGGTTTAAAAAGAATAATTATTTTGTCTGATGCTAATCTACTTATATCATCTAAAATATTATGAATACTTATAAAAGACACATCACATGTCACTATATCATACTTTTTATTAGATTTAAAATCTCTAATATCTGTATTTTCAAAGCATGATATTCTAACATCATCTTTTATTCTATCATGAAGCTGATTACTACCAACATCTACACAATCTACACTTTTGACATTATTATCTAAAAGTATTTGTGTAAATCCACCAGTAGATGAGCCAATATCTAATGCTATATCATCTTGTAAATCACAATTACACTCATCTAAAAAATACTTTAATTTATATGCAGCACGACTTACAAAAAATTGCTCTTCTAAAATCTCAATATTGACACTATCGTCAATTTTAAAAGATGGTTTTGTTATAATACGATCATTAACTTTGATCTTTTGGTTTAATATCAATTCACTAGCTTTATTTCGGCTTTGAATGTCATAATTTTTTACTAAGTATTGATCTAATCTCATGGAGGATATTATAATTGAAATTTGTTGATAATGAGTTTAGCTCAACACTAGAGATTAAAAGATCAAAATTTATCACTCATATATGTCCATACGATAAATTTGATCAAATGATGCAAAAACTAAAAGATGAACACCCTAAAGGTAGGCATTTTGTATATGCATATAGATATTTAAATGAATTTGATCAAATAGTTGAAAATAGTAGTGATGATGGTGAACCAAAAGGTACATCTGGTAAGCCATCACTTTCAGTACTTCGTGGTTCTAATATAATTAATAGTGCAGTGATTATAGTAAGGTATTTTGGTGGTATTAGACTTGGTACTGGTGGACTTGTGCGAGCATATGGTGATGCTGTAAATCAAGTACTTGATATCTCATCTTTAAAAGAATACAAAAAACTAGATACAAAAACTTGTACACTAAACTATGATATGCTAGGTCAAATAGAATACTTGCTTGAACAAAATGATATCAATATTCTCAATAAAGAGTTTAGCCAAAATGTAGCTCTACACTTAAGTGCTACAAAGGAGCAATTTATGATTTTAGAATCTAAACTACCACTTGGAATTAATCTAAACGATTAATATCCAAAGTTTTTATTTGCAATTGATTCTATAAATACTGTAGCATATGAGCTTTTAGGAAGTATAAATTCTAATAACATAGTATTATTTGTAGCATCAAATTTATTTTTTATCTCACTTGGTTTTATCCATGCTACTCTTCTATAACCTTTAAAATCAACTACAAAAGGATCATCAAATTTAGCTTCAAATTTTCCAGCTTCACCTTTTGCTCTTGGTATTGTATTTCCTGGCATTATCCCTGTAATCATATCTTTTTGTTTATAATCAAAAATATCACCATCTAAACTATGTAACTTTTTTAAGCCCTTTTCTTTTGATAACTCAACTCTAGATGATAACCAATCATTAAAAATATAACTTTGATATATTGATACTAGCATATGTTCCAATTTTTTCTCTTTGATAATCTCTTCACCATATGCTACTGCTTGAGATTTATCATATTTATCATCAAATCCAAATCTTTGATATCCAAAATAATTTGGTAAGCCATGCTTTTGTATATGAGATATATTTTGATATAAAATATGGATAGTATTTGGATCTATATTATGAAGTCTAATTGTAAATTTATTGGCATCTAAATCACCTTTTTGTATTGCACTATCACTATAGTTTAGCTCCTCAATAGTAATATCTTTATGTTTAAATCTATTTATATCTTGCGCAATGGTAGATGGGATACTAATATACTGCGTAGTAGTTGCATGTTTATCTTTTAAGCCTGCATAACCTATTTGATTTTCTGGTATATCTAATTGTTGTGAAAACTCTTTTATCATATCCCAAGTGGTATGATTGGTTTTCTTGACTTTTAAAATAGCATATCTACCATGATTAGTATATTTTAAATTGATAATTTCATCAACTCTAAAATCATCTCTATTTTGTACAAACTTAAAATCTAAAGGTTCGTTTTGATTAAGATATACTCTGTTTATTTGCATTTAATGGGTCCTCTTTTAATAATTGTGATAATTTTATCTGATTATCCTTATTTATCACTTCACTTTTGAATAGTTCACCTAAAATTGCTCCAGCAGTTCGTTCAAGCTTATTAGCTATTTGAACTAAATTGATATTCTTTTTAAACATACTTTTAACTTTTACTCTCTCTTCTAAAGTCCATTTAAGACCCGAATTTTTAGCCTTTCCTAATTCTTGATTTTTTAATTGCCGTTGAACTAATTTATCTTCATTTTTTAACTTTGATGCTTTTACTTTTTTATTCATTTTTGTTTTAGCAATTGATTTGATATCATCTTTTGCATCTTTAATTCTTTGATTTAAAAGTTTTTCTATATCATTTGCCATAAGATAATGAAAATTATCACTTTCTTTAATTAGCTTTTGTTTTGCTCTAGTTATAGCCACATAAAAGAGATTAAACTCATCAATAATCTCTTGATTTGACATAAACTCTTTTTGCTCTTGATAACTTGCAAGAGTATCACACTCTAAATCCACCAATATATCTGCAAAATCTGTGAAATCATCAGCTATAGTAACTTCATCCCACTCTAAACCTTTTGCTGTATGTGCTGTTGTTAAAAAAAGTATCTCTTTTATTCTTTTTTCAAATCCATTATTTAATCTATTTTTCCATGCATTATAAAACTTTTGTGCAATATCTTTAAATTCAAATATCTTCTCTTTGTATTCTTTGACAACCTTAATAGCAGTACGAAGTTCATAATCATCAACCTCTTTAGAATACTCCAACATCTCTTCTTCATCTGAAAAATCTTTTAAAAATCTATTTCTTTTAATATCATCATGCTGGTTATTTAGTGCATAGTATACTTCGCATGTAAGATTAAAAATCTCATTTGGATCTCTTACTGTTACAAATGGTTCTTTATCATCTATTCTCTTTGCAATTTTTGATACTAATGTGGCATTTGTCCTAGATATAAATCCATGAGTAAAGATATCTTCATGTTCCTTTTTAAGCGTATCTATTTTTACTGTTTCATATTTAAAATTATCTAATAAGGTATTTGCATAAGATGCTACTGTATCATTAAATCTAAAGCTACAAGACAAATATAACTCTTTATCACACTCTATTTTATTTAGAGCATTTTTACTCCCTCTAAATGAATATATCTGTTGATGCTGATCTCCTACATATATTCGTGTCTTGGCATTAAGAGCATTAAAAATACCAAGTGTCACATCATTTGTATCTTGAGCCTCATCTAACATCACTATATCATAGTTAAATTGTTCTATTTTATTTTCAACTAATAGTAAATAATAATATTTTAAATAAAATCCATGTGTAGGTTTCATCTCACCTTTACACATACTATCAAACATAAATTGAGCAGTCTTATGCTCAAAGTCTTCTTTACTAATCTCTAACTTAGCGTTATTACAAAATGCTTCAAATATTTTTAGTGTAGTGATAGCTTTGGTATATGATAACTTGAATCTTTTTGATATATCCATTGCTCTATAGTTTATTAATTGAGACAAGTCTATATTTGTATGATTTTTAATAGCTTTATATGCTAATCCATGTGTTGTACTAATTGTTGTATTTTTAGGGAATAAGCCTTGAGCTTCATTTTTAATAGCTGTATTAAATGCTAAATATAAAATATTTTTATCTTGATATTCATTTGCTATTAGTCTAAGTGTATAGGTTTTACCAGTACCTGCAAAAGCATTTATTTTAATAGATTGGAAATTTTTAATAGAGGATAAAATGTCCTCTTGTTGTTTTGTCATTTTCATAGTGGAATTTTAACTAAATTTATTAAAATCCACTGATAATATTGCAATATGCAATATTTTTATCCTAAAAGCTTCTTTATCATTCCACTCATTCTTTTACCATCTGCACTAGATCCTACTTTTGTTTTAAGTACTGGCATAACTTTACCCATATCTTTCATAGATTGTGCTGCAACCTCAGCTATAACTTCTGAAGTTAATACTTCAAGCTCTTCATCTGTAAGTTGTTTTGGAAGATATAATTTAAAAATTTCAATTTGTGAAGCTTCAACTTCAACTAAATCATCTCTTTTAGCCTCTTGATACTGAGAAATTGCTTCTTCTCTTTGTTTGATACCTTTTTGAATTAACTTAATTACATCATCATCATTTAAATCTTTTCTTTCATCTACTTCAATCTGTTTAATCATAGTATTTATTGATCTAATTGTATCTCTTTTTACTAATTCTTTTGCTCTCATTGCATCTTTTAAGTCTGCTTTTAATTGTTCTTTTAAATTCATTTTACTTCCTTTATATTTAATAAATATACTTATTTAACTATTAAAGCTCTCTACTAACTCTTCTAGTTCTAAAAATCTTTCAACCTTCTTCTCATAAAGTTTATTAATATTATCAAGCTCGCAAGATACCGCTAATAAACCCTTTTCTTCATAACAAGCTGGATCCATCACACAAGCATCTAAGTGCTCAATTTGTAACTCTAATTCTTCAATCTCTTTTGGTAACATATCATAATCTCTTTGGTCATTATATGTTAATTTTTTCTGTTGTTTTGTTTTAGATTCACTTTGAGCTTTTGCATCTTTTTCTTCTTTAGCAATATTGGCCTCCAATACTCCTAATTCTTTGATCTCTTTTTCAATCTCTAGATATTCAGTATATGGCTGGAAACTTTCCATTAGCTCTCCACCACCTGTAAATACTAGTAACTTTTTAGCTATTTTATCTACAAAATATCTATCATGAGATACAAATATCAATGCACCTTGAAAGTTTTGTAAATACTCTTCAAGAATATTAATAGTAGGGATATCCAAATCATTCGTAGGTTCATCTAGTATCATTACATCTATATTTTTTGTAAATAACAATGCTAAAGCTACTCTATTCTTTTCTCCACCACTTAAAACACCAATTTTTTTATCTAAATATTCTTTTGGGAAAAGGAAGTTTTTAAGATATCCAAATACATGCATATGTCGTCCATCGTTTAATAGGACTTGATCCCCACCATTTGGACAAAATGTATGCATAATTGTTTTATCATCATCAAGCATCTCTCTATGCTGATCAAAATAACCAACTTTAAAATCACCTTTTTTAAATCTACCACTATCAATAGGAAGTCTTTCTAAAAAGATTTTTAATAAAGTTGATTTACCACTACCATTTGGACCAACTATAGCAATAGTGTCTTTTTGTAAAATCCTTGTTGTAAAGTCTTTAATAAGTACTTTATCACCTAATTTTTTTGATACATTATCTAATTCAAAAAGCATCTTTTTTTTATTTTGAGTTTCACCTTGATTAAAAGATTTTTGTTCTCTTTGAAGATCAACAGTCATCTTTTTAATTTTTCCAGGGTTTGATTTAACAGCTTTTTTTAGCTCAAAATATTCAGATTTTCTTCTTTCATTTCTCTTTCTTCTTGCTGTTACACCATGTTGCATCCAGTGTGCTTCTGCTCGAAGTTGTCTTATCATATTTTCATGGTCTTTTTGCATATTTAAGATTAACTGCTCTTTTTGTTCAAGGTATTTTTTGTATCCACCATTAAACTTTCGTAAATGACCATTTTCAATCTCTATTACACTTGTAGCAATATTATCAATAAAATATCTATCATGAGAGATAAAAAGAAGAGTGAATTTTTCTTTTAAAAGCATTTGTTCTAAAAACTCTACCATATAAACATCAAGATGGTTTGTAGGCTCATCAAGTAGTAATATATCTGGTTTTTTAAGAATTAAACCAGCAAGAGAAACCCTACGCTGTTCACCACCACTTAAAAGGTCAATATCTTTAAATTCATATGCTTTTAGATGAAACTCTTGCAATACTCTTTCTATTTTGTTATCCAAATCCCAAGCATTATGATGGTCTAAAAAAGTACCTAAATCTGATTGTTCTTGAAGTAACTCTTGATTCTCAAAATCTGTAGCAATTAAAACTGAAAGTTCATCATATCTTATTTTTGCAGATTTCAAATCTACAAGTTGCTCCTCAATTGCATCTCGTACAATTGTACCAGCTTTAAATTTTGGATGCTGGTCTAACATCTCTATTTTAAGTGATTTATCAATAGCTATTTCACCACTATCTGGTTCAACTGCACGGGTAATTACTTTCATCAAAGTAGACTTACCTTGGCCATTTTGACCAATAATAGCTACTCTTTGTTGTTCTTGAAGTGTAAAGTTTACATCTTTTAGTATCACTTTGATGTCATACTGTTTATTTATATTTTGAAGATCTATTAATGCCATATATTATTAACTAGTCTAATGCAATCTCTTTATCTATATTTAATCCAAAACCATGAATACCTACAAATGAATGTGGTTTTGTTCCTGAAGTTAATAAGTTTATATTTGTAATATTTAATTTATTTAAAATTTGTGCACCAATACCAAAATCTTTAGTAATGTTATCAGCTTCTAAATTTTGATCTAAGAAAATTAAAACACCGTTATTTTCTTGAAGATAATGGATACTCTCCATCATATTTGATAATTTACTATCATCTAAAAATAATTCAATATCTAGTGCAACTGTATGGAATTTTACATTTGAAGTTGATTTAACCTCACCAAATTCTATAATCGTATGTTTATTTTCTCTATGATCTTTGAATACTCTTTTTGTAGCTGTTGTTCCAAAAAATTCAACCTCATCTTCACTAACTTGGTCTACAAGTGATTCGTGTGCTAATCTATATTCAACTAGATCTGAAATATATACTTGAACCATATCATGTTTGTCAGCAAAAATATCAAGATCATCTCGTCTAGCCATTGTCCCATCTTCTTTCATGATTTCACAGATTACTGCTTCTTCTTTAATACCAGCTAATTTACATAAATCTACAGATCCTTCTGTATGTCCAGTTCTAACTAGTACTCCACCATCTTTTGCAATTAATGGGAAAATATGACCAGGCTTTACAAGCTCAGCTTCTTTACTTACAGGATTAGCAAGAATTCTAATAGTGTCATCTCTTTCTTGTGCACTAATACCTGTACTTGCCTTTGCACAATCAACAGAAACAGTAAAAGCTGTCTCATATGATGATGTATTTGAAGATACCATAGGATTTAAATCTAATCTATTTGCTGTCTCTTTTGTAACAGATACACAAATTAGCCCTTTTGCATGTGTTGCCATAAAGTTTACTTTTTGTGCATCGCTAAATGTAGCAGCATAAACTAAATCACCCTCATTTTCTCTATCTTCATCATCAAGCATAATTACCATATTACCCTTTTTGATCTCTTCTATAGCATCTTTTACTCGTTGAATTGCCGACATATTCACTCTTTTTGTTAAATTTTGAAAATTATACCCTTTTACTCTTGACATTTAGTTAAAAATTGATTATAATTCCGTCCACAAACACATTGGGGTATCGCCAAGCGGTAAGGCAGAAGCTTTTGGTGCTTCCATTCGGGGGTTCGAATCCCTCTACCCCATCCATTGTGTAAACTTTTCGTGTCGCGGGATAGAGCAGCATGGTAGCTCGACGGGCTCATAACCCGTAGGTCGGTGGTTCAAATCCACCTCCCGCAACCAATCACAAACACTTATAAAAATTGGTTGCATTATATTTTCAAAAACTATAATATTGTTTAAAATTTAGATAGGGATACCTACTCATTAGTATTTACTATTTTTTTAATTGGTCGCGTAACTCAGTGGTAGAGTGCTACATTGACATTGTAGAAGTCGTTAGTTCAAGTCTAATCGTGACCACCATATTTTTGCTGATAATTTTACACATCCACAACCTCTTATATCTTTTAAATATCTTTCCATGTAGAGTAAACTGCATTGTAAAAGTTTATAATTTCTCTAGTAAACCATTCTACTCTTGCATTCCAAGACTCTTTATCTTTCCAGCTTGAAAGTTCATTTGCAATATTATCAGGCATATCAACTTTTATCCTTGCAGCTTTTTTATTGTCTAACCTTTCCCAAGTTATAGTTCCATTAAATGAAGATTCTATTATGTCTTTATGTGCATACATTTCATCAAATAATTTTTTATCCGTATCATTGCTGAGATATAGCTCTACTCTTTGAGCATATCTACCAAGTACAAAGTTGAATTTTCCCTTGCCTTTCCAAAAGCCTATATTGTAACTGGCTTTTGCATTAACATTATCAAGGTAATGAATATTTTTTTGAGTAAGATTTATTTTTAACTGCTTCCAAAACTCAACAAGTAGTGCTTCAGTTTCTGCTACTGTTTTACTTTTACCTTTTTCTTCTTTCTCTTTTTCTTTAGCATCAATCATAAATTCTTTTGTTTCAGGCAGTGGGATAATTTGCTCTATTTGTAAAAATAAATCCGCTCCCATACTGTAAGGTGTCGCCCTAAAACATTGCACTTGTATATCATGGTTTAAAAGCCATAGAACCGTTGATGTTACTTCTCTTCGGTAGTTGTTCGCTATAAATACTATTCTCTGGTCATTCCTATTTAAAATTAAATCATCCTCTTCTATTTCTAAAAAGTCAAGTATCATAGTTGTTGCATCTTCATTATGTTCATATTGATTTAGATAATCTTGATAAAGTTTTATAATTTGTTTAGTTGTAAGTGTAGAACAGTAAGAAGTGTATTTTAGAGCTTGCCAAACAACATCTTTACCTGTATCATCAAGCTTATTTTCTATTATTACCAAGTTAGCATCTTTATCAAGTGCTAGTAAATCCAGCCTCTCATTGGTGTTGTTAAAACCATCATACTCTTTTTGGATAATAAGTAAATCTTCGCCCAATACATCAGGGTTTTTTGCTATCCATTCTTGCAAATTTTCACGCTCTCTAAATCCAAGCTCACCAAATAACCTTTGCTCCAATTTGCTTATATTATTATCTTCTTTGCTAATTTTATACACTTAATTACCCTAGATTTTCATTATTTATTATATACTTGCTTGTAACTTCATACTAAAACTATTCATAACTTTCATTACGCTGCAGCCAATCCAAATTCAACAGTAAACTTAGTGGCCTTAACTTTAGGCACAAGTGAATTACTAACCTTGTTAAGTTCAACAATACCATATCGTTCAAGTGTCTTTAGCGTTCTTGATAGATTTGATTTTGCACGACCGGTAAGTTCTTCTAGCTCTTTTAGTGATTGTGGCTTATTGTCCAGTATAGTTTGAAGTAAGTCTTGATTTTCATTAGATAGTATCTGTGCCATAGATTTAATAGACTCAAACCATATCTTAGGTTCATTTGCTTTAGGTGTATATTCACCTTTAGCTATTGCTATCGTTCTTTTTTTGTATTGTTCCATTGACATGATACCAACTTTAATTGTTTTCATTTTCATATGTAATTCTCCATATAGTATTCTGCTATTCTCCAAAAGTCTTCAATCAGTTGTGAAGTTGACTCAAACTCATAAGATACAATATCCATCTTCTTATGAATATGATCATAACTTTCTTTTTTAGCTCCATATTTCTTTGATGATTTAAAACTATGTGCATTGTCATATCCAATAACTCTACTATTTGTTTTATCATGTAGAGTTAATGAGTATCTAATCCCATGAGGGATACTAGTGCTTGGTTTAACTTGGTACGCTTCAAATTTAACCCAATATCCATTATCCATAGGAAATACTTCACCATGTAAGTTCAGTAAGTTATCTAAATTATTCAGCACTTTCCTTTGTTATCATCTAATGATAATCTTTTCTCTTTTAAAGTCTTATTAATTTGTACCATTTTTCTTGAAACCTCAAAAGAAATTATAGGATCTATTCTAACAAATTGATATGATTAAAACTAAGAGGTATTATAAACCTCTTAATACTATTCCTAAATATAAAGCTACAATTCCAAGAGTAATATTTATAGGTATCAAATATCCAGATATTGGTAACAGTTGTTTTTTACACTCAAGTAATTTACCTTCATTAAATAGCTCTTGTGCTTTATTTCTTTTTTTTACTATAGATATAAATAGTAAAGTCATTACAACATAAATTAACTCTTTTGAATGAGATATAGATGATAATTCACTAGTGTTAAGTCCAAATCCAACACTCATAGCTACTGCTGTTAATATTATCACCATTAAAGCTACCGAAACTATCTTAAAAAATCTTCTTAATATCTCAAGCGTTACTCCTAACTTTACTTTTGGTTCTTCAATCATAGGAGTAGCATAATGAACTGCAAATCTAATAGCAATCATGCCACCTACCCAAATCACAGCTGAGATTACATGTAAAAAAACTATCATATGCATATTTGAAGTTAACATATTAAATCCTTATAAATTTTCTTTAGCAAATTCAAGTGCTGCTACTTTTGCATCTTGGATTTTAGATACATCTTTACCACCTGCTTGTGCGAAGTCTGGTCTTCCACCACCTCCACCTTGTACAATTGGTGCGATATTTTTAATCCAATCCCCTGCTTTAATACTAGCACCTTTTACACCTGATACCATCATCACTTTGTCACCTTTTGCTTGAAGTAAAAAAATAGCTACACTATCATTTGCATTTTTAAGATCGTCAACTTTAGCTTTTAAATCACCATTTTCCATAATATCTACTATCACTTTAACACCATTAATTGTCTCTTCTTGCACAGGGGTAGCTACACTATTTTGTGCTACTTCAAGTTCTACTTTAAGTTGTTTAATCTGTTCTTTTAATTTTGATACACCTTGCACTACATCTTTATTTTTAACTGCACTTTGAGCATCATTTAATTCTTTCATAAACGATTTTGCATAAGTAATTGCTGATTTTCCACATACAGCTTCTATTCTTCTAACACCTGCACTTACACCACTCTCTTTTGTAATATAAAAACTTCCAATTTGTGCTGTATTTGATACATGTGTTCCTCCACAAAACTCAACACTAGCGTCTTTAAAATCAACAACTCTAACTGTATCTCCATATTTCTCACCAAACATAGCAATAGCACCTTTATCTTTTGCTTCTTCAATTGGTAATTCTTGGATATCAGATTCTATTGCACTAGCAATCATATCATTTACTTTTTGTTCTACTAATTCTAATTGATCTTCACTCATAGCTTTGGCATATGTGAAGTCAAATCTTAATCTTGAAGCATCATTTAAAGATCCAGCTTGTGATACTGTATCACCTAGAACTTCTCTTAACGCACTTTGAAGAAGATGTGTAGCACTATGGTGCTTTTCGATTTCACTTCTTTGTTGTACAACTGCATCCACACTATCGCCTACATTTAAACAGCCATTTTCTATACTTATTTTTGAAAGGTTTAAATCAAAATATTTAGATGTTTCACTTACAATTGCTGTTGTAGTGTCATTTGATATAATACCACTATCACCAGTTTGTCCACCAGATGTAGCATAAAATGGTGTTTTATCAAGCATAATCCATCCATCTTTATCAAGTGAATTTACTTGATTAAAATCATTATCTAAAAGTGCAACAATATTACTTTTTGATGATGTTAAGTCATATCCAACAAATTCATTTTTTCCAATAGTCTCTAGAATAGCTTTAAAGTCACCCTCTTTGGCAGTATCTCCACTACCCTTCCATGCTTGTTTTGCTTTAGTTTTTTGTTCATTCATACAAATATCAAACTTCTCATTATCAACTTCCATATTTTTTTCTCTTAACATATCTTCTGTAAGATCAAGTGGGAATCCAAATGTATCATATAACTTAAATGCAATCTCTCCACTAAATTTATCTTTAGTATTTGCAAGCTCATCTTCAAATAAAGCCATACCCTTTTCAATAGTCTTGAAAAATCTTTCCTCTTCTAAAGTTAATTGCTCTTTAATATAATCTTTTTTCTCATTTAAGAAATTATAGTGTCCACCCATTATCTCACATAAAGTATCTACTACTTGTGCCATATATGGTTTTCTAAATCCAAGTAGGTATCCATGCCTTACTGCTCGTCTAAGAATTCTTCTCATTACATATCCACGACCAACTTTATCAAATAAGATTCCATCACTTAGCATAAATGATACTGCTCTAATATGATCTGATATTACTCTATAGCTACCAATTGTTTCAGTACTTGCAGCTTGAGACATAGATTCAAGTTTCTGTATTAGTGGCTTAAACTGTGAAGAATCAAAGTTATTTAAAACACCTTCTTTAATAGCTGTAACTCTTTCAAGTCCCATACCTGTATCAATTGATGGCTTAGGAAGAGGTAACATTGTTCCATCTTTTTGTCTATCATATTGCATAAATACAAGGTTCCAAATCTCTAGAAACCTATCTCCCTCTCCGCCCATTTTGTCCTCAGGACCATTAAAGTGTTCAGCACCTTGATCATAGAAAATTTCACTACATGGACCACATGCGCCTGTATCTCCCATAGACCAGAAATTGTCAGCATCACCAAATCTCATTATCCTATCTTCTGATACAATTTGTTTCCACATATCATATGCTTCATCATCACTATCGTGCACTGTTACCCAGAGTTTTTCTATTGGCAATTCTAAATTTTTAGTAACAAATTCCCAAGCATGATTAATAGCATCTTGCTTAAAATAATCACCAAATGAAAAATTACCTAGCATTTCAAAAAGTGTATGATGACGTGCAGTGTAGCCTACATTTTCAAGATCATTATGCTTACCACCAGCTCTTAAACATACCTGACAGCTTGTAGCTTTTGGATTTTGTGGAGTAGGAATAGCTCCTGTAAATATATCTTTAAACTGTACCATACCAGCATTTACAAACATTAAAGTTGGATCATCTGGCACCAGTGGCATTGAACTAACTACATCATGACCTTTTGCTTTAAAGTACTCTAAAAATTCTTTTCTTATATCCATTGTTTTTCCTACTATATAGTATATTTTCGATATTTTATCCAAAATAAACTTGTTGTAAAATTTAGATTACTTAATACACTTTAGTTTCATCTAAAGGTTATAAGAGTATAATTTGTCAAACTTAAACAAAAGGAATTAAATATGGGTAAATATATTGAATTAACAAACGACAATTTTGATGCGACTACAAAAGAAGGTGTTTCTTTAGTTGATTTCTGGGCGCCATGGTGTGGACCTTGTAGAATGATTGCTCCAGTAATTGATGAATTAGCTGAAGCGTATGAAGGTAAAGCTAATATCTGTAAAGTAAATACAGATGAGCAACAAGACTTAGCAGTTAAATTTGGTGTAAGATCTATTCCAACTATTGTATTCTTAAAAGATGGTGAAAAAGTTGATGAGATGGTTGGAGCTGCTTCTAAGCAACAATTTGAAGAAAAATTAAACTCTCTAATCTAATTTTTTAGATTAGCAGACTAAAAATGGCAAGGTTACAAAATCTTGCCATTTTTAATTACTTAAAGGTATAAAATAAAATGTTAGATTTAGCAATTATTGGTGGTGGACCAGCGGGACTTACTGCTGGATTATATGCTACTCGTGGTGGATTAAAAGAAGTAACTATGTTTGAAAAAGGTTTTCCAGGTGGACAAATCACTCAAAGTAGTGAAATAGAAAACTATCCCGGTCAAAAAGAGGTAGTTACAGGTATGGATCTTATGCAAGACTGGCCTGAGCAATGCCAAAGATTTGGCCTAAAACATGAGATGAATGAAATAACAAAAATTACTAAATCTAATAATATTTTTGAGCTTACACTTATTGATGGTTCAAAGCAAGAAGCTAAAGCTGTAATCATAGCAACTGGCTCAGTACCAAAAAAAGCTAATGTAAATGGTGAAGATACATATTTTGGAAAAGGTGTATCTACATGTGCTACATGTGATGGTTTCTTTTATAAGGACAAAGAGGTAGCTGTACTTGGTGGTGGAGACACTGCTATAGAAGAAGCTGTATATCTATCAAAAATATGCTCTAAAGTTCATGTAATTCATAGAAGAGAGACATTTAGAGCGGCACCAAATACAATAGAACATATGAAAAATACTCCAAATATTGAACTTATCTTAAGTTCTAGTGTAGATGAAATTTTAGGTGATAGTTCAGGTATGACTGGACTAAATATCAAAAACAATATTACAAACAATGTTACTTCATTAGATGTTCCAGGTATATTTGTATTTGTAGGTCGTGATGTTTTAAATGAATCTTTAAAGCAAGATGATGGATCATATTTATGTGATCTTAATAATAATGGTGAGGTAATTGTAGACCTATCTATGAAAACATCTCTTGCAGGTTTATTTGCAGCAGGTGATATTAGAATTGAAGCACCAAAACAAGTAGTATGTGCAGCAGGCGATGGTGCCACTGCAGCACTAAGTGCTATAGAGTATTTAAATTAAAAGGAAAAATTGATGTTAAACATTGGAATATTAGGAAGTACTGGTAGAGTTGGTTCACTACTAATTGATGATTTAGAAAATGATGAATTAGCAAAAGTTTCGGCAGTACATGTATTTGACGAACTTAAAAAACAACTACCAGAAGATACATTAGTTACAAATGATATGCAAGCTTTTTTAGATGCATCAACTGTAGTAATTGATTTTTCAGCGCCAGTAGCTACTGAAGAACTTCTTGAAACAACTATAAAAAATGGTGGTGGAGCACCACTGGTAATTGCAACTACAGGATTTAATGAACATCAAAAAAATCTTTTACTAGAGGCTAGCAAAATTGTACCTATCCTTTATGCTACAAATATGAGTTTAGGTGTTGCTGTGTTAAATAAACTTGTAGCTCTTGCTTCAAAAACATTAGCAGACTTTGACTGTGAAATTGTAGAACAACATCATAGACATAAGGTTGATTCTCCAAGTGGTACTGCACTAACTTTAGCTGAACATGCAGCAACCGCAAGAGATCTTGACCTTGATGCTGTTAGAGTTTCTGGTAGAGATGGGGTAATTGGTGCTAGAACAAAAGATGAAATTGGAGTAATGGCTCTAAGAGGTGGAGATATTGTAGGAAGACATACAGCAGGATTTTATAATGATGGTGAGTTTATAGAGCTTAACCATACTGCAACTGCTAGAAATACATTCTCAAAAGGTGCTATTAAAGCAGCTAAATGGCTTGCTACTCAAGAAGCTGGTCTATACTCAATCAATGACTGTTTAGGATTATAATATGTGTGCAATAGTTGGAATATATGGAAATGATGATGCATCAAAACTAGCATCTGCAGCACTGTTTGCAATGCAACATAGAGGACATGAAGCTACTGGTATTAGTAGTGGAGGAGATGATAGTAAACAAATATATACTGTCAAAGGTCGAGGTTATGTTCGTGATGTATACAATGAAGAAGCATTTAGTGTACTTAAAGGGAATATGGCTATTGGTCACAATAGATACTCAACTGCAGGAAGTGAATCAACATTTGATGCACAACCAATCCATGCAAAATATAAATTAGGTGAGATATCAATTGTTCATAATGGTAACCTTGTAAATAAAAATGAAGTTCGGCAAAGATTAATTGATGAGGGTTCTATTTTTCAAACAGGTATGGATACTGAAAACTTAATACATCTAATAGCCAAATCTTCAGCTGATAAATTAAGAGATAGAATTACAAAATCTTTACCAAAATTAAAAGGTGCTTATAACTTTATTATACAAAGTCGAAGTAAACTATTTGTTATGAGAGATCCTCACGGAATTAGACCACTAAGTTTAGGTAAATTAAAAAGTGGTGGTTATATAGTTGCAAGTGAGACATGTTGTTTTGACCTTGTAGATGCAGAGTTTATTAGAGATGTAAAACCTGGTGAAATGCTAATCTTTTCAAAAGATTTTAAAGAACCTGAGTCAATTATAATAGATAATACGCAAGAGTTTAGACCGTGTGCATTTGAATATATCTATTTTGCAAGACCTGATAGTGATATTGACGGTAAAAATGTATATACAGCAAGAGAAAGTATGGGAGCAATATTAGCAAAAAATGATAAAGATTTATTAGAAGCTGATATGGTTATACCTGTTCCAGATAGTGGTGTACCAGCTGCACTTGGTTATGCCAAAGAGTCTGGAATACCTTTTGAACTAGGTATCATTAGAAATCACTATGTGGGTAGAACATTTATTGAACCAACACAAGCTATGAGAAATATGAAAGTAAAAATGAAGCTTTCACCAATGAGATCTCTAATAGAGGGTAAAAAATTGGTTGTTATTGATGATTCAATTGTCCGAGGTACTACAAGTAAAAGAATTGTAAGAATGCTAAAGGATGCTGGAGCTGCTGAAGTACACTTTAGAGTTGCATCTCCAATGATCCAACACCCTTGTTTTTATGGTATAGATACACCTACAAAAGAAGAGCTAATCAATGCTAGAATGACTAAAGATGAAGTTCAAGAATATATTGAAGCTGATAGTTTAGAATATCTAACAATTGATAACCTAAAAGAAGCATTAGGAAGAGACAGAAACTATTCTTTAGTTAGTTTTGATGGTGATTACTTCGTAGTTTAATAAACTACTTAGTAATACTGCATTGTAAGACAGTGTAAACTTCCATGCTGTCTTATTATCTTGCTGCAATCTATACCTTCAATATTTCTATTTGGAAATAATTTACTAAAAATATCTAAAGCTTGCTGATCGTTTTTATCATTATATGTTGGCACTAATACTGCATCATTTATAATCAAGAAATTTGCATAACTTGCTGGTAATCTTTCATCATCATAATACTTAGCACTAACCCAAGGAAGTGCCACAAGGTTAAATTTTGTTTCCTCTAGTTGTTTTTTCATTTTATCTAAAGCTTCAAAATGTGGATCACTAACATCATCACAAGATACATATGCTATTGTGTTTTTATCAACAAAACGGGCAAGCATATCAATATGTGAATCTGTATCATCACCTATTAAAAAACCATGCTCAAGCCAAATAATATTTTTCATACCCAAATACTCTTGAAGCTTTTTTTCTATCTCTTCTTTGGAAAATTGTGGATTCCTATTTTGCTCAAGCAAACAATCAGTTGTAGTTAAAATAGTATCAATCCCATTTGAATCTATACTACCACCTTCAAGTACAAAATCTATTGATTTGATATCAGTGAATATTTTTTGACTTATCTGATTGTCTAATGTAGCATCAAATTTTTTACCCCAACCATTAAAAACAAAATCTAGAAGTTGTTTTTCCCCATTTTGTTCAATAGTTATTGCACCAAAATCTCTGCACCATGTATCATTGGATGCAAGCTGCTTAAATTCTATATTTGGATGGTTTTTAATATTTTGTATTGTTAATATATCATCATAACATACCAAACATCTCTGGTATTTAGCTATTGTTTTTGCAATCTCTTCAAAAGCTGGCAATATCTCATCTAAATACCAATTCCAATCACTGTTTTTATGTGGAAACATAAGTTGCACACAACTTTGTTGTTCCCATTCTGATAATAATCTATTTTTTATAAATTGCTCCTAATTGTTCACCACCCAACATATGAAAATGTATATGCTCAACCTCTTGACCACCATTGCTTCCAATATTCGTAACTAGCCTATATCCATCAGATTTAACTCCAAGGGCTAATGCAACCTCTTGGATAAATGTTGTCATAGAAGCCATAATATTAGGCGTCATCTCATTAAAAGATTGAATATGCACTTTTGGAATAATAAGTGCATGCACTGTAGCACTTGGATTAATATCCTCAAATGCCAAAAAATTCTCATCTTCTAAGATTGTTTTATTTGGTATATCACCATCAATAATTTTACAAAAAATACACATAATTACTTCCTCTTGTTTTGATATAAATAGTATAACCAAACTATAATAAGCCTTTGGATATAATCGCTATAAAATATAAGACTTTTAAATACAGGAGAGCTTCTTGATACAAGAATGGCTAGAAAATATTGAATCATCTGATTCATTAGAAAACTTAGAACAAATACGAATTGATATACTTGGTAAGAAAGGTGTACTTACGCAAGAATTTGCCAAGATGAAAGATGTGCCAAACGAACAGAAAAAAACATTTGCACAAAAACTAAACAAACAAAAAACACAAATCACTCAAGCTATTGATAATAAAAAAACTATTCTAATGGCCATAGCACTTGATGAAAAACTAAAAATAGACCAATTAGATGTAACAAAATTTAGTCCAAAATCAAATATAGGTGCAACTCATCCTGTATCAGATACTATGGATAGAATAACTACATATTTTCAGAACTTAAACTTCTCTGTTGAAGAAGGTCCACTAGTAGAAGATGATTTTCACAACTTTGAAGCACTAAATCTTCCAAAATTTCACCCAGCAAGAGATATGCAAGATACATTCTATTGTAATGATGGATTTGTATTAAGAACACATACTTCACCTGTACAAATTAGAACAATGATGAATACAAAACCACCAATTAGAATGATTGCTCCAGGAACTGTATTTAGAAGAGATTTTGACCTTACACATACGCCTATGTTTAGTCAAATAGAAGGTCTTGTAGTAGATAGTGAAGATAAAATATCTTTTGCAAATTTAAAGCATGTTATGGAAGAGTTTTTACAACATATGTTTGGTGATGTTGATGTTAGATTTAGACCATCATTCTTCCCATTTACAGAACCTAGTGCAGAAGTAGATATCTCTTGTATCTTCTGTAAGGGTGATGGATGTAGAGTTTGTTCACATACAGGATGGTTAGAAGTTCTTGGTTGTGGTATTGTTGATGAAAATGTATTTGAAGCTGTTGGATATCAAAAAGTTAGTGGTTATGCATTTGGTCTAGGGATTGAAAGATTTGCAATGTTAATTCACAAAATAGGAGATTTAAGATCTTTATTTGAAAGTGATATTAGACTACTAGAGCAATTTAAAGGATCAGCAAAATGATTATTACAAGAAACTGGTTAAACGAATTTTTAGATATCTCAAAAATATCTACAGATGAGCTTTGCATTGCACTTAATTCTATAGGACTTGAAGTTGATGGTACAGAGAAAATAAAGATTGCTAATGGTGTAAAAGTTGGATATGTTGAGTCTTGTGCAAAGCATCCGGATGCCGATAAATTAAATGTATGTCAAGTTAATCTAGGCGACACAAATGTACAAATTGTTTGTGGTGCTAAAAATGTTGAAGCAGGACAAACTGTTGCTGTTGCAACTGTAGGTACAATCCTTGGTGATGACTTTAAAATCAAAAAGGCTAAATTAAGAGGTGTAGAATCTCTTGGTATGATTTGTAGTAGTAGTGAAATTGGCTTACCAACTACAAATGATGGTATATTAGTACTTGATGACTCTATAGGTGAATTAATACTAGGTGCTAATTTAAATACAATTAAAGCTTTAGATGATGAGATTATTGAAATTGAACTTACATCAAATCGAGGTGACTGTCTAAGTATCAATGGTGTTGCTAGAGATCTTAGTGCTTATTTTAATATTAAAATGAAACCATTTAATCCAAGTATAGAATATACCGATACTACACTAGGACAAATATTAAGTGTATCAACGCAAGGTGAAATAGATACAAGATTAACAATCAGTTCAGCTGATTTTACATCATATACTCTACCAGTTCTTTATTCTATTAGAACTGCTATTGCTTCATGCTATAATAGCAATAGCGCATTAACTATTGCAGCTTATGCTACACACTCTACAGGTGTTTTATTTGATTTAATTGCACAAAAGCTAGAAAAAGATGACTATAATCTTTGCAAGTTAAACATAAATAAAAATGACAAAGGCTTTGACTGTTTATATAGTAATAACGAGATCACTACACTTGCAATAAATTCAAATAATGTTCTATTAAACAATGACGATGATACTAGCAATATTCAGAAAGTCGTGATCGCTGCACTATATACTGATCCAATACAATTAGCTACTAAAGTATTTAATACTAAAATTAAAACTGATGATATTTACTATAGAAGTTCAAGAGGAAGCGAATATGATTTAGATTTTGGAACTGAATACTTACAATCTATCCTTTCAAAATGTGGTGTAAAAATACATAAGAGCACAAAACATATATCAAATGATAAGCAAGAAAATGTAATAAATGCTCCTATACAAAAAATATACTCTATTATTGGTCAAGAGATAGAAACAACTGAAATTGTTCAGATTCTAGAATCACTTGGTTTTAAAGTTAAAGTATCACACAATGAACTATTAAGTATCACTGTTCCACTATTTAGACATGATATTATAAATATAGCTGATATTACTGAAGAGATAGTACGAATTATTGGTATTGATAATATCAAATCTAAGCCATTAGTAATAGCTGAAGACAATAGGATAAATACTACTTCAAACTCATTAGTTAAAAAGAATAAGATTAGACAAAAGGCTATATCAAATGGTTTCTATGAAGCTATCTCTTATGTATTTAGTTCAAAAGAATCTTTAGAAAAGTATAACTTTCCAATAGTATCAACTAAAAAGGATATCACTAATCCAATCACTAAAGAACTTAATACATTTAGAACAACTTTACTTTTAAATATGGTAGATGCCGTTAGCAACAATTATAAATATGCTTACTCAAAAGTAGCATTATTTGAAAATGGTGTAGTGTTTGATAAAAATAGAATAGAATCTAAAAAAATTGCATTTGTTCATAGTGGATTAAAAGAAGCCGAGGATATATCAAATCAAGCCAAACCAGAAACTATGGATCTATTTGCATTTGCAAACAATGTATCAAATACAATTGGTAAGTTTGAACTAGAGCCAATGCAAACATTAGATAATGCATTTATACATCCATATCAAAATGGACATATTATACAAAATGGTAAAAAAATTGGATACATCAGTAAGCTACACCCTAGTGTAGCAAAAGATTTTAATATTGATGATACATTTATTGCTGAAATTGATTTTGATGCTATTAATGATGAGTTAGTATTGGCTAATGATATATCAAAATACCAATCATCAAAAAGAGATTTAAGTATTATTGCACCAAAAGATCTAGAGTATAAACAAATTAAAAAATATATCAATACATTAAATATTAAAGAGATTAAGCAATTTAATTTAATTGATATCTATAGTGATGAAAAACTAGGTGACACTGAAAGTCTAACAATACAATTTGTTCTTCAATCAAATAATAAGACTATGGAAGAAGCAGAGATAAATTCTATCACTGATAGAATTTTAACTCAGCTAAAAGATAAGTTAAATATAGGTCTTAGGGAGTAAATATGCAAACATTAACTATTGAATCACTAAACAAACCATTTAATATCGTAATTGATAATATTGCTAGTGATAAATCTATATCACATAGATGTGCCATGTTTAGTTTATTAAGTGATAAACCATCTACTATCAAGAACTTCTTAAGAGGTGAAGATACTATGGACTCATTAAAAATAGCAGCTAAATTAGGTGCAAAAATTGATGATAATGGTGAAACAATAGTTATAACACCTCCTGCTAAACTAAGTGAACCAGATGATGTTCTTGATTGTGGAAATGCTGGAACTGGTATGAGACTATATGCTGGTTTACTAGCTGGTATTGATGGTAGTTTTATCTTAACTGGAGACAAATACCTAAGAAGCAGACCAATGAAAAGGGTTACAAGCCCACTAAGAGATATTGGTGCAAAAATTGATGGTAGAGAAGATGGAAATAAGGCACCTTTACATATAAGAGGTGGAAAATTAAAATCATTTAAATACCACTCACCTATTGATTCTGCACAAGTTAAATCAGCTCTAATTCTAGCAGCACTTCAAAGTAATGAACCTAGCTACTACAAAGAGAATCTTCTAAGCCGTGACCATACAGAAAGAATGCTTAGTGGTATGGGTGTAGATATTAAAACACAAAATGATGGTTGGATTGAAATTAATCCAATTGATAAGCCACTTAAGCCACTTAATATTACTGTTCCTACTGATCCCTCAAGTGCATTCTTCTTTGCTGTAGCTGCTGCTATTACACCAAACTCAAAAGTAACATTAAAAAATGTAACTTTAAATCCAACTAGAATTGAAGCTTATAAAGTTTTAGAAAAAATGGGCACAAAAATCACATATGTAGAACATGAAAATATTTATGAGCCACTAGGGGATATTATTGTAGAACATCATGAACTAAATGGTGTAGAAGTAAGTGAAAATATTGCATGGTTAATAGATGAATTGCCAGCTTTATCGATTGCTATGTCTATTGCAAATGGAAAAAGTATAGTTAAAAATGCAGAAGAACTAAGGGTAAAAGAATCGGATAGAATCTCTGCTGTTGTAAATTCTCTTAGCCTATGTGGTGTAGAATTTACAGAGTTTGAGGACGGATATGAAATCAATGGTAACTCAACATTAAATAAAGCTACTATAAATTCTCATGGAGATCATAGAATTGCAATGAGCTTTGCCATAGCAGGATTAATATGTGGAATGAATATTGAAGATACTCAATGTATTGAAACATCATTTCCTAACTTTACTCAAATTTTAGAATCATTAAGATAGAAACGAAGTAATTATGAAAGTAAAACTAGCTAGTCATTATGGTTTCTGCTTTGGTGTTAAAAGAGCTATTAAGATAGCTCAAGAGCATAAAAATTCTGCCACTATGGGTCCACTGATTCATAATCAAAATGAAATTAATAGATTAAAAAATAATTTTAATGTAGGTTTATATAATAATCTTGATGAAGTGAAGCAAGATGATACTGTAATTATTAGAACTCATGGTATTCCAAAAAATGATCTTAAAGCCTTAAAACAAAAAGATGCAAAAGTAATAAATGCAACTTGTCCATTTGTAACTACACCGCAACAAATTGTAAAAAAGATGTCTGCAGACAAATATTCAATAGTAATCTTTGGAGATGAAAACCACCCGGAGGTAAAGGGTGTAAAAAGTTATGGAGAAGATCCAAATGATGTTCATGTAATACTTACAGCTGACGAGCTTAATAACATAGTCTTCAAGCATGAAAAAATTGCAACAGTAGCTCAAACCACTAGAAAAAAAGAAATTTATCTTGAAATTGTTAATGATCTTATTTTAAAATATAAAGAAGTTAGAGTATTCAATACAATTTGTGATGCTACATTTGAAAATCAAGCAGCTACTAAAGAATTATCACAACAAGTAGATATTATGATTATAATTGGTGGAAAAAACTCTTCAAATACAAAACAATTATTAAATATTGCTCAAGAAGAGTGTAAAGATAGCTTCTTAATAGAAGATGAAAGTGAAATCCAAAGCTCTTGGTTTAAAAATAAACATATCTGTGGTGTCACAGCTGGTGCATCTACACCAGATTGGATTATCCAAAATGTTGTAAATATGATTGAACAAATTTAAAACTTATTTAAATCACTTCATAAAATTAAAAGCATTTTTCTTGTACAATAGACGCTAATATTAAAACGTATACGAAAAAGGGTAACAATGAGAATTGAAGATATAGAGATTGGTGAAGATGAAAACTTTGCAGCAATGTTTGAGGAGAGTGAAAAACAGACAGAAACAGGTGAAGTAGTAAATGGTAATATAGTTGCAATTAACGAAGATAACTTTGTAGTAAGTGTTGGCGGGAATGAGGGAAGAATTAATATTTCTGAAATCACTACTAATGGTGTTGTAAAATATTCAGTTGGTGATGAAATTAGTGTAATTATTCTTGGAAGCAGAGGAGAAAGTCTTTCTCTATCACATCAAAAAGTTTTACAAAAAGAACTTGTAGATGCTTTCTTTAAAGAGCATGGTGAAGAGCCAGAAAATGTAATTGTTAATGGTGTTGTAACTTCGGTAAAAAGAAGAGCTGGATTCATTGTAAAAGATGATAATGGTCTAGAATACTTTATGCCAATGGGTCATGGATATTTAAAAGCTGATAATGCACTTGGTAAGAAAGTAGAAGCAAAAGTACTTAAAGTAAATCCAGATCAGAGCTCAATTGTAATTTCTAGAAAAGTTCTTATTGAAGCTAAAAAAGCTATCAAAGAAGAAACAATCAAAAAAATCATGGCTGATGACAAACCAGTAATTGGTACAATTAAAAAAATCACTTCTTATGGTATGTTTATTGATCTTGGTGGAATTGATGGATTATGTAACTACAATGAGATATCTTATAAAGGTCCTGTAAATCCATCTTCATACTACAAAGAAGGTGACCATGTAGAAGTTAAAGTTCTAAAATATGATGAAAATAAAGGTCATATTTCTTTATCAATCAAAGCTTGTCTTCCAAATCCATGGGAAGAGATGAAAGATCAACTAGAAGCTGGTGATACAATTGGTGTAACTGTTTCTAACTTCGAATCTTATGGTGCATTTGTTGATTTAGGAAATGATGTAGAAGGTCTTCTTCATATTTCTGAAATCTCTTGGAATAAAAACCTTAAAAACCCTCAAGACGTTTTAAATATCGGTGATGAAATCAATGTACAAGTAATTGAATTAGACGCTGATAAAAGAAGATTAAGAGTATCTTTAAAATCTCTATTACCAAAACCATTTGCTAGCTTTACAGCAACTCACAAAGCTGGTGACACTATGACTGGTAAAGTTGTAACTGTTACTGACTTTGGTGCATTTATTAACTTAGGTGAAGTTGATGGATTACTTCACAATGAAGAAGCAAGCTGGGATAAAGGTGTTAACTGTAAAGATCTTTATAAAAAAGGTGATGAAATTGAAGTTAAAATTATTAGAATAGATTCTGATAAAGAAAACATCTCTTTAAGTACAAAAAGTTTATCTGATTCTCCAGTAAAAGCATTCCAAAATGAAAATCCTGTAGGAACAATTGTAAAAGGAACTATCAAAGACTTTAAAGATTTCGGTATGTTTGTAAAATTAAATGATAATATCGATGCATTAGTAAGAACTGAAGACTTCGGACCATTTGAAAAAGATGAAGCTAATGTAGGTGATGAAATTGAAGCAGTAATCGTAAATATCGATACTCAAAGAAATAAAATTAGATTATCAATCAAAAGATTAGAATCTCAACAAGAAAGAGAACTTCTAAAAACTGTAAATGATGATACTTCTATGACTTTTGGTGATGCACTAAAAGGTCAATTAGGAAGATAATCCTAACTACACTAACAGTGGCTAAATCATAGCCACTGTTTATATTAAACTAAAAACAAAGCATTGTCTTTAGTTTAATATAATTTAATATAAATTTTCACAAGGAAACTTCATGAATAAACACACAATAGTTGTATGTGACCATATCCACGAAAGTGGTTTAGAAATTTTAAAAACAACAAGTGATATTAACTATGTCTATGCTGCTGATATTGATAAAACAGCTCTATTAGATGTAATTAAAGATGCAGATGTTTGTATTACTAGAAGTTCTACAGATGTAGATCAAAAATTTCTAGACGCAGCACAAAACCTAAAAGCAGTTGTAAGAGCTGGTGTAGGGTATGATAATGTAGATATGGATGGTTGTAGCAAACAAGGTGTTATTGCTATGAATGTACCAACTGCAAATACATTAGCGGCAACTGAATTAACTATGACACATATGCTTTCTTGTATGAGAAAGATGCCATTTGCTCATGCTCAACTAAAAGATCAAAGAATCTGGAAAAGAGAAGATTGGTATGGTCAAGAGTTATATGGTAAAAAATTAGGTGTAATTGGATTTGGTAATATTGGACACAGAGTTGCATTAAGAGCAAAAGGCTTTGAAATGGATGTTGTTACTTATGACCCATATATTGATTCAACTAAAGCTACAGATTTAGACATTAAATACACAACAAACTTTAATGATATTTTAGACTGTGATATTATTACAATTCATACACCAAAAAATGAAGAAACTCTTGATATGATTGGTGAAGAAGAGATAGCTAAAATGAAAGATGGTGTAATTTTAATTAACTGTGCTAGAGGTGGTTTATACAATGAAGAAGCTCTGTACAATAATTTAAAATCAGGTAAAATTGCTATGGCTGGTATTGATGTATTTAAAAAAGAACCAGCTACTGATCATCCATTATTAGATCTTCCTAATATTATTGTAACTGCACACCTTGGTGCAAATACAGTAGAGTCACAATTAAAAATATCTACACAAGCAGCTGAAAATGCAATTGAAGCAGCTAGAGGGATAGGATATCCACATGCACTAAACTTACCAATTGATGAATCAAAAATCCCACCTTTTGTAAAACCATATCTAGAATTAACTCAAAAAATGGCTTTCTTAATATCTCAAATGGATAAATCAGCAGTAAAATCTATCAAAATAGAGGCTGAGGGTGAAATTGGCGATTATCTAGATTCTTTAAATACATTTGCAACTGTTGGAGCACTAACTACAGCACTTAGTAATGAAAAAATCAACTATGTAAATGCTACATTTATTGCAGATGAAAAAAATATTAAATTTGATGCAGCTAAGGTAGCAAATAATAGTGGATATAAAAATAAAGTTACAGTTAAAATCACTACAACTAATAGTGTAAATAGTGTAAGCGGTACAATCTTTAATGAAGATGTACAAAGAATAATTGCTGTAAATGCAAATATTATGGATATTGAACCATCTGGTAAAATGATCCTAGTATCAAACTCTGATGTACCAGGTGTAGTTGGAGCTGTTGGAAAAATTTTAGGTGATAATAATATTAATATCTCCGACTTTAGATTAGGTAGAAATACTGCTGGAGCATTAGCAGTAATTATAGTAGATAATGATGTAAGCAAAGAAGTATTATCATTATTAGAAAATCTTGAAGCAGCTACATCAGTTTGCTTTGTAAATATATAAATAGAAGGAAAATATTATGGCATTAGGAATGAGTGATTTAAAAAAAGGTCTCAAGATACAAGTTGATGGTATTCCATATAAAATTACTGACTACGCACATGTTAAGCCAGGTAAAGGTGCAGCATTTGTAAGATGTAAAATTTGGAATTATATTAATGGTAAAACTATTGAAAAAACTTTCCATGCTGGTGATAAATTTGACACTCCTGATTTACAACAAAAAACAATGCAGTTTTTATATGATGATGGTGAAATGCTACAATTTATGGACACTCAAACATATGATCAAATTGCTTTAACACATGATCAAGTTGGTGATACAGAAAAATGGATTATTGATGGTATGAATGTTGATATGATGTTCTTTAATGGTGAAGCTATTACTGTTGAAGCACCATTAAGTGTTGAAATGAAAGTTGTTGAGACTCCACCAAACTTCAAAGGTGATTCTCAAGGTGGTAAAAAACCAGCTACATTAGAATGTGGTGCAGTTGTTCAAGTACCATTCCATATTGTTGAAGGTGATATGGTTAAGTGTGATACTAGAACAGGTGAATACACAGAAAAAGTTAAATAGGTTTCAATATGTCATTATTACAAAAACAAGCCAATACAATTAGATTTTTAGCTGCTGATATGGTACAAAAAGCAAACTCAGGACACCCAGGTGCACCAATGGGTATGGCTGATATCGTTACTGTATTAAGTAAACACTTAAAACTAGATCCATCAAACTCATCATGGCTAAATAGAGATAGATTAGTATTCTCAGGTGGTCATGCTTCATCTATGGTTTATTCACTATTACACCTTTGGGGATTTGATGTAACAATTGAAGATCTTAAACAATTTAGACAAACTGGTTCTAAAACACCTGGTCACCCAGAATTTGGTCATACGCATGGTGTAGAGATCACAACTGGACCATTAGGTCAAGGTATTGCTAATGCAGTTGGTTTTGCAATGGCTTCAAAATATGCAGCATTTTCTCTAAATACTGATCATACTGATGTAATTGATCATCACGTATATTGTCTATGTGGTGATGGTGACCTTCAAGAAGGTATCTCTTACGAGGCACTTTCAACAGCAGGTCATCAAAATCTTTCAAATATGACATTAATCTATGACTCAAATGACATTACAATTGAAGGTGATATCTCTATTGCTTGGAGTGAAGATGTTACTAAAAGATTTGAAGCAATTAACTTTGATGTAATTACTATAGATGGTCACGATTTTGATGCTATTGAAAATGCTCTGTCTTCTTCAAGAGAATCTGATAAGCCTACACTAATCATTGCAAGAACTGCTATTGGTAAAGGTGCAGCTACTATGGAAGGAAGCCATCATACACATGGTGCACCTTTAGGCGATGATGAGTTAGCAGCATCAAAATCAAAAGCTGGTTTTGATCCAGAACAATCATTTGTAGTGCCAGAAGATGTAAAAGCAGCATTTGACAAGACTGCAACTGGTACACTTCAAAGTAAGGCTTGGGATAAACTAGTAAGAAAAGATCTTCCATTAAGTGAACAAAATGAAACTTTAAATGCTTTACTGAATCCTGATTATTCAAAAGTTGTATATCCAGAATTTGAAGCAGGAAGCGAAATTGCTACAAGAGATTCAAATCATAAAATTCTAAATGCTATAGCAAAAGCTGTACCATCATTTTTAGGGGGATCAGCTGATCTTGCACCTTCAAATAAAACTGAATTAACAGGACTTGGCGACTTCCCAAGAGGACGAAATATCCACTTTGGAATCAAAGAACACTCAATGGCTGCAATTGCAAATGCTATGAATCTTTATGGTTTATATAGAGTATTCTCTGCGACATTCTTTATCTTTAGTGATTATCTAAAGCCAGCAGCTAGAGTTGCTGCATTAGCAAATATTCCACAACACTTTGTATGGACTCATGATTCTATTGGTGTTGGTGAAGATGGTGCGACACACCAACCTATTGAACAACTATCTCAGTTTAGAGCATTACCTAACTTCTATACATTTAGACCAGCAGATGCATCAGAAAATGTAAAATGTTGGCAAAAAGCTCTTACTATGAGTGCTCCTACTGCATTTGTATGTTCTAGACAAAAACTACAAACTCTAAAACCGCAAAAAGTTCATGGTGATGTAGAAAATGGTGGATATCTTCTTACCAAAAGAGAAAATGCAAATACAACGCTTATGGCATCTGGTTCTGAAGTAATGTTAGCATTATTTACAGCTTGTCAGCTTGAGGCAAAAGGTATTATTTGTAATATTGTATCTGTACCATGTTTTGATCTACTTTGTGAGCAAGACAAAGAATATATCGATACTATTATTGATCCAAGTACAAATGTTGTTGCAATTGAAATGGCAACTGCTATGGAATACTATAAGTTTGCTGATCATGTTATAGGTATGGATAGCTTTGGTGAAAGTGGTCCTGCTGAGGAATTATTTGATAAGTTTGGATTTACTCAAAAGAAACTTGCTGATAAAATAGAATCACTACTTTCATAATATATACCAAAGACTACTTTATAATACATAATAATTAGGAAGTAGTCTTTGCCATTATCAAATCTTAATACCCAACAACTAAATTCAGCTACTTGTAAAAGTGGTCACAATTTAATCATAGCTAGTGCTGGTACTGGTAAAACATCTACTATTGTAGGTAGAATCGCATACCTTCTAAATAATGGTTCTAAACCAGAAGATATTATGCTTCTTACATTTACTAATAAAGCTGCTGCTGAGATGGTAAGTAGAGTTGCTAAATACTTTGGTGATGATGTAGCCAAAAAAATATTATCTGGTACATTTCATTCTATTAGCTATAAGCTACTAAAACAACTAAATACAAAAATCACCCTCAAATCTCCTAGAGAACTCAAAACATTATTTAAATCAATTTATGAAAAAAGAGTATTTTCTACATATGATGACGAAGCAAAACCATATGATGGTGGATATCTATATGATATATATTCACTATTTTTAAATAGTACATATGATGAACAATTTTCCCAATGGATTATTGATAGAAATAGTGAGCATAGCGAATATACATTAATATACGAAGATGTAATTGATGAATTTGAAAAATTAAAAAAGCAATATGGATATGTAAATTTTGATGATCTACTTTTAATGATGATAGAGAAACTTCAATCAAATGAATTTAGATTTACAGAAATACTTGTAGATGAATATCAAGATACGAATCCACTACAAGGTAAACTTCTTGATGCTTTTAAACCAAAGAGTTTATTTTGTGTTGGTGATTATGATCAGTCAATATATGCATTTAATGGTAGTGATATTGGTATCATCTCATCATTTTCTACAAGATACAAAGATACAAATATATTCACTTTAACTAAAAACTATAGATCAACTGCCCCTATATTATCTCTTGCCACTAAAGTGATTGAGCATAATGAAAGAGTATATGAAAAGAAACTTGAAGTAGTAAGAAAAGAAAATTTACATCAACCAAAACTTCTCACATTTGATGAGCTTTATAATCAATATGAATATATAGCACGAAATATTTCTAAGACTTCTACACCACATGAAGATATAGCTATCATATATAGAAATAATTCTACAGCAGATGGTATAGAAGCCAATTTACGAGATATAGGGATAAATTCTAAAAGAAAAGGTGGTCATAGTTTTTTTGATGCTAGAGAAGTAAAGGCTGTACTTGATTTAATAGTCCTAATGGTAAATCAAAACGATATGATGGCTTTTATACACCTAATAGAATATGGGCATAATATTGGAAAATCAATAGCAAAAGAAATTTTTGATGCATTAAGCAAACTAGGATCTGGAAGTATTATTCAAGGGATATTACATCCAGATGAAAATATAAAAAACCCATATAAAAGTGATAGAATTAAAAATGTTCAATTAGGTCTTTTTGATGACTTTGCAGAGCTTGGGAGCATTGGAAGATTTAAAAAATTAAATTTTGATGAAGCATTTTTTTCAAATCCTATTTTAAAACATCCAAAATTGAGTGAAGATGGTGCTATATTCTTATACCAATTTTATCAAATCATTAATGAACTCAAAAGAGTTAAAAATCCAAAATCTATGATTACACATATACAAAATCATCAATTTTTTAAATCTGTTGCGGATACTATATGTACCCATAGAGCTAAACAAAAAGATGGATCAATAAATGAAGATATTAAAAAATCTTCTTTATTTAAAGTCACAAGAAAAGTTGAAATTTTAAAACATCTTTCTAATCATCATACTAATCTTCAGAAGTTTATAAATGCAATGATACTTGGTGGAGGAGAACTTAGTGAAGGTGATGGAGTTAACCTACTTTCTATTCACGCTAGTAAAGGATTAGAGTTTAAAGAAGTTTATGTAATTGATCTAATGGATGGTAGATTTCCAAATCGTACATTAATGTCTAAAGGCGGTTCTTTAGATGAAGAGAGACGACTTTTTTATGTAGCAGCTACAAGGGCAAAAGATATCTTATATCTTAGCTTTGCAAAATATGATAAGATTAAAAAAATTGATTTTATACATAGTCCATTTTTGGAAGAAGCAGGACTAGTTGGTAAAAGTAAAAAGCGAGGAAGTGATTAGCTTCCTCTATTGTAGATTTAGTAAAGTGGTACTACGAGTATAAATACAACCACTACAAAGATAATAATTAGCTTTGTCAAAATGAAGCCTTTCATAAAAGCTCCACCGCTTAACTCATAAAGTTCCCACTAATAAAAAAGGGTAGAGTTTGACCCCTACCCTTTTTAACATCCCTTTAAACAATAAGTAATCAGCTTATCTAAGGACTTCATCTTGTTACATATAAATTATATCAAATTATATTTAAGATGTCAATAATAGAAAATTGACTATTTTTCTTTTTCTAAAATATCCCTAATATTTTCATAACTCTTTTTAGCCTCATCAATAGCTTTATCTACAGCAAAACCTTTCATAACAATATCATATAGTTTTGGCTTATTTTTTCGCCAATTTCTAAGTGTTCGTGCATCTATATCTAGGATTCGAGCCATATCTTGTTGAGTTAATTTCATAGTTAACTTTACATTATTTTTAATATTAAACAAATTCGGAATAATATGTATATTATTTTGCAATATTTAATACATATTTTTCCTATATGACACATAAAAGACATTTATTTATACTATAATTAATCTTAGATAGGAAATATAATCCTATTAACTTAATAAAAAAGGAAATAAAATGAAAAAATCTTTAGTTTTAGCTAGTTTACTACTAGCAAGTTCAAGTGTAATGGCAAGTGAATATTTTGTAGGAGCAGATTTAGTTAGAGCA
>JGI11705J14877_10000016_pt1 | contig 99773 bp, 97 predicted proteins | sample Etolaghawater15m_FD_14877 | JGI IMG/M metagenome (IMG submission 14877) | reverse complement strand
TGTTGCGCCGACTGGCGGAGTTGGAAATCAACGAGGTTTTGGTGGAGGCGGGTGCAACGCTGGCCGCCGCGTTTGTTGAGCAAGGCTGGGCGGATGAGTTGGTGATTTATCAGGCGCCGGTCTTGTTGGGTCAGCGCGCACGGCCGTTGTTGGCGCTGGATCTGGATACGATGGCGGACAAACTGCCACTGAAATTGGTTGAACAGCGCCGCCTGGGTGCGGACTGGCGCCTGCGTTTGGTGCGTCGTGCAGACTGAGAACGCTGCCGTATCCTGCTGATTCCGTGTATCCTCTATCGCCTTTGGTGCCCCGCTTGGGCGAGTCCTCATACCCTGTTCTTTGAAAACCGATTGACCCATGTTTACCGGAATTATTGAAGCGGTTGGCGAAGTTGCGACGATGGAACGTCGCGGCGGCGATGCCCGTTTTCGCTTCCGCACCGGCAAGCTGGATCTGTCGGATGTTCAGCTCGGCGATAGCATTGCGGTCAACGGCGTTTGTCTTACCGCCGTCGAGTTGCCGGGCGATGGTTTTGTGGCCGACGTCTCGGGTGAGACGCTGCGCCGCTCCTCCCTCGGTGATTTGGTCGTTGGTAGTCCCATCAATTTAGAAAAAGCACTCACCCCAACTACGCGTCTGGGTGGACACTTGGTCAGTGGTCATGTGGATGGCGTGGGCGAAGTGGTTTCTCGGAGTGAAGATGCGCGTTCGGTTCGCTTCGATGTGCGTGCACCGGATGAGTTGGCGAAGTACATCGCCGAAAAAGGCTCGATCACCGTTGATGGCATCAGCCTGACGGTCAATGCGGTGAATGGGGCAGTGTTCAGTCTGAATATCGTCCCGCACACGGCCTTAGAAACCACCATGAACGCCTTTGAGCCGGGGCGACGTGTCAATCTCGAAGTGGATTTGATCGCGCGTTATCTCGAGCGTTTGTTGTTGGGTGACAAGGCTGCGTATGCCGATGCGGGTCAGATCACGATGGAATTTTTGGCAGAACATGGCTATCTGCGCGGTCATTCATAACAACGAAAATAGAAAGAACGAAAACAGAGAAAAAGGTTGGAGACATGGCGCTGGCAAGCACCGAAGAATTGATTGAAGAACTGCGCCAAGGGCGCATGATCGTGCTGATGGATGATGAGGATCGTGAGAATGAGGGCGATCTTGTCATTCCGGCAGAGAAGGTCACGCCTGAAGTGATCAACTTCATGGCGAAGTTTGGTCGCGGGTTGATTTGTTTGACGCTCAGTCGCGAACGCTGCGCGCAACTTAATCTGCCTTTGATGGTGCAAAACACCAATGATCTGCATGGCACGAATTTCACGGTTTCGATTGAAGCGGCGCGGGGTGTGACCACGGGGATTTCAGCGGCCGATCGTGCGACCACGGTGCAAGCGGCAGTCGCCAAGAACGCGACACCGGCCGATATCGTCATGCCGGGTCATATTTTTCCTTTGATGGCGCAACCCGGTGGTGTCTTGGTGCGTGCGGGTCATACCGAGGCGGGTTGTGACTTGGCACGACTGGCAGGCTGTGAGCCGGCTGCGGTCATTGTTGAGATCTTGAATGAAGACGGCAGTATGGCCCGTCGTAACGATCTTGAGCAGTTTGTTGTTGAGCACAACCTTAAGCTCGGCACGATTGCAGATCTGATTCAGTACCGTAATCGCAATGAAAAAACAGTGGAAGAGGTCGCAGACCTGCCGTTAGAAACCGCTGCAGGGGCCTTCCGTTTGCGCGCTTTTCGTGAAACGGTGGGCAGTGGCGAATTGCATCTTGCTTTAGTGAAAGGGGAGGTGCGCCCGGATCAGCCGACGCTCGTGCGCGTGCAGATGCAAGACACCTTGTGTGATTTGCTGGATGCCCAGAATCTCGGTTGCAGTCGCCGCCTACAGGATTCGCTCAAACACTTTGCCAATGCTTCGTCGGGGGTGCTATTGGTTTTGCGCAAGGAGGGGGGCGATGCTGGCTTGATCAAGCGCCTGCAATCGCTGCAAACCGCACTAGAGGCGCAGCAGTCACCGCCGAGCAGTGAATATGATGAGCGCGTGTTCGGGATCGGCGCGCAGATTTTGCATGCCGTAGGCGTGGGCAAGATGAGAGTCTTAGGTACGCCATACAAGATGCATGCGCTATCCGGCTTTGGTCTTGAAATTATTGAACATGTCAGCCCGGGTGAGGGCTGATTGCATCCTTAAAGAAGAATGAAAAGGAAAGAATGATGAGCTCTGTGAAAACAATCGAAGCCGACATGATTGTGCGTGGCGCGCGTTTTGGTTTGTTGGTTGCCCGCTGGAATAGCTTTGTCGTGGAAAGCCTTCTTGAGGGCGCAATTGATGCGTTGGTCCGTCATGGTGCGGCCCAGAGTGATATCCAGATTGTGCGTGTGCCCGGTGCATTTGAGATGCCGATTGCGGCCCAGAAGATGGCGGCCAGCGGTCACTACGATGCCATCGTTGCGTTGGGCGCAGTGATCCGCGGCGGTACGCCACACTTCGAATATGTTGCGGGTGAGGCCACCAAGGGCATGGCGCAAGTCTCACTACAGAGCGGTGTGCCGCTGACCTTTGGTCTGTTGACCGTCGATAGCATTGATCAAGCGATTGAGCGCTCCGGTACGAAAGCGGGCAATAAAGGTGTGGAAGCCGCAATGTCGGCCATAGAAATGGTGAACCTCCTTAAGCAGTTCTAAGTGCTGCGGATCTGTTTCGCCATGACTGCACCGCACTTGATTTCAGAATGCTTATTTACTTTCTGTAAACGGCGCTTGCTTGAGTGCGTACGCCTTGGCCTGACAAAAAATCTCTCGCAGCTGAGTCCGTTGGGCCTTTTGTCATGAGTCGTGAGCGCTCAAGGGCCCGCAGTCTTGCGTTGCAGGCGCTGTATCAGCGTGAGCTCGCCGATACGGAGTTGGCCGAACTATTGAATCAGTTCCGGGTCGACCCTGGGATGCCAAAGGCCGACGGCAGCTACTTTGAGGAATTGGTGCGTGGCGTGAGTAACGATCCAGCGACGCTGGATCTCCAATATGGCGAGTTTGTGGACCGTCCGGTGCCTCAACTCGACCCGATTGAGCGCAGTTTGTTGCGCCTGGGTACCTGGGAATTGGCGCAGCGTTTGGATGTGCCCTATCGCGTGGTGCTGAATGAATACATTGAACTGGCTAAGCGCTTTGGTGGTGAAGCCGGCCACACCTACATCAACGCCGCGCTCGACCGGGTTGCGCGCAGTTTGCGCACGCTGGAGACCGGTGCGCGCTAACATCTCGGCGTATGTCCTCGCCGCTTTCTGAATTTGACCTGATCGCACGTTTCTTTGCGGCGCCCTCGCAGGCAGCTGAGCGCGTGCCAAGCTTGGGCGTTGTGCGAGGGGTTGGGGATGATGCGGCGCTTCTGACGCCATCCCCCGATCATCAGCTGGTCGTTACGAGTGACACCATGGTGGCGGGTGTTCATTTCTTCCCCGATGTCGATCCGGAATCGCTCGGCTACAAGCTTGCGATGGTCAATCTCAGTGACCTGGCGGCGATGGGTGCAATCCCGCGTTGGGCCATTTTGAATCTCACGCTCGAGACCGCTAGCGCCGACTGGTTGCACGCGTTTGCCCGTGGCTTGCATGAGGCGTTGCAGGGTTATGGCGTGGTTTTGGTTGGTGGCGATACCACGCGTGGGCCGATGACGCTGAGCCTGACTTTGCAGGGTGAGGTGCCCAGCGGACAGGCAATATTGCGTAGCGGTGCGCAGATGGGTGATCGCATCGCGGTGAGTGGGCCGCTGGGTGGGGCAGCCTATGCTTTGCAGCTTCTGCAGTCCGATCCCTTAAATCCAGATTTGTTGCAGGTGCGGGAAGCGCTTGAGCGACCGCAAGCTCGAGTGGAGTTTGGCCAGCGACTGCGTGGTTTGGCGCATGCATGTATCGATGTTTCGGACGGTTTTTTGGCGGATTTGGGACATCTACTCAAGGCCAGCGGCGTCGCAGCGCAGATCGATTGTTCCGCACTGCCATTCCATCCTGCACTGCAGGTGCTCGAGCCCAATGATGCCTTGATCTATGCGCTGACCGGCGGCGAGGACTATCAACTCGTATTCACCTATCGTGCCGCAGATGCGGATGCGCTCGCCTTGTTGTTGCCAGAAGGCTGGCAAGCGGTCGGTGAGATCGTTGCTGACGAGCAAGGCGCCGGGAAGGTGGAACTTCACAACCATTTCGGGGTCTCCCTTGCGACCCTACAATCGGGCTATGATCATTTCGGTGCCTCGCCCGATCTGGTCGGTGTCATCAAAAATTCATAACAACAACGCACAGTCCTGTCGTTACTGCGCGGCTTTCTTAACCTAGGAGGTTTTTATGTTTGCTTCATCGATGCGTCGTTCATGGGCGCCGATTGCGTTGACTGTGGGTGTTAGTTTGTTTTCTGCTCAGGTGGCGGCCGAAGTTAAAGGTCGTGAGCTGAGCTACAGTGCAGGCGGCGTGAGCATGCAGGGCTATTACGCTTATGACGATGCGTGGACTTCGCCTAAGCCGGGGGTATTGGTCGTGCATGAGTGGTGGGGTCATAACGACTACGCGCGTGAGCGCGCACGCAAGCTGGCTGCGATGGGCTACGCTGCACTCTCCATGGACCTCTATGGGGACGGCAAGACGGCCGATCATCCGAAAGATGCCAAGGCTTTTTCTTCAGCAGCATGGTCGGATCCTGCCGCCATGAAGGCGCGTTTCGAAGCCGCTGAACAGCAACTCAAGGCCCAGCCAGAAACCTTGCGGCAGGACGTGGCTGCGATCGGTTACTGCTTTGGTGGGGGTGTGGTTTTAGAAATGGCGCGTCAAGGCAAGCCTTTTGCCGCGGTCGCTAGCTTCCATGGCAGCCTNGCACCAAAGACTCGCGCTGAAGCGGGTGTAGTGAAGGCTCCGATTTTGGTTGCGCACGGTGCGGCGGATCCGCTGATNAAGCCTGAGCATGTTGCGAACTTTCATGTCGAGATGGTGGATGCCGGCGTGGGATACCAGTTCATTTCCTACCCGGGCGTGAAGCATGCCTTCACCAATCCAGCGGCGGATGGTTTTGCAGAGAAGTTTGGGATGCCGCTCGGCTATAGCGCGCATGCGGATCAAGACTCTTGGACGCAGCTCGAAGGGTTTCTCGCGCGCGCGTTTGCGAAATAAACATCAGCGCCGGATCACGGTATTCCGTTTCAGGGTTTGCTCAAGGCCGTCCGTGGCGCGCTCGACGATCGACATTCCTGTCGATTGACGCCCCTGAAACGGTGATCCCATACTCCGGCGCGATTCGTTACTCGCCCAGCCATGCCCGACGGTAGGTCACTGCCGTCGGGTTTTGTTTGTCCAACTCCGGATCAAGCCCGAGTTCCCAAGTGTCCAGCGGGGGATCGGTCGTGATCACATCCAAATGCAGTAACTGATCTTCACGGAATACGCTGAGCTGGATGGAACCCGACGCGCTGCGCTTGAGTTCGGCTTCCAATCCATCGGCTGAAGCTTTTTGATGATTGAGCGCAACCAATTCATCACCATGGGCGAGTCCGGCGCGCTGTGCTGGACCGCCAAGTTCGACAAACTGTGCAACGCTTTTTCCATTGTGATCCGCCCAGCGCGCACCGATCCAGCTTTTTGGGCTGTCTGCTGTGGCTTGATTCAGACGTCCGCCGCGATCCTTGCTGTTGTGGGCGGGGCGTAGTCGGTATTGGATCCCGAACGTTTGTAATACGCTGGCAAGGTCGAGCTCCTCTGTGCTGCGGATGGTCTGCGCAAAGAAGCCAGAGAGGTCGAGTCCAGAGACCTCAGCTGCGATTTGTTCCCAAGCGCATTCGGGCAAGCCTTGCGCATCATTGCCATAGCGCTTCCACACCGCACGGAGCACATCATCGAGCGTGACGCTGCTGTGCTGGCGTAGGTGCAGGTCCAGTAACCATGCAACGATGGCGCCTTTCAGATAGTAGCTAACGATGTAGTTAGGGCTATGCGCTTCTTGCTGATAGAACTTGGTCCAGGCTTCTAGACTGGATGTTTCTAAATCCTGTTTCTGGCGGCCCGGAGTGCGTTGATAACGCGTGAGTGCGCGCGCCAGCATTTCAAGATAGCTGGTTGCATCAATGCGCTTGCTGCGCAGTAATAACAGCTCATCGTAGTAGCTCGTAACTCCTTCGAATAGCCAGAGCTGACGGGTCCAGATTTCATGACTGAGATCGGGCGGTGAGAATTCAGCTGGCTTTAGGCGTTTCACATTCCATAGATGGAAGTATTCATGTGCACATAGCGCAAGAAAATCGCGGTAATCATCACTAAGTTCGGGCTCACCTATACGCGGTAAACCATCACGCTTGAATAACAACGCACAGGAATGTGTGTGCTCAAGACCGCCGTAGCCTTCTTTAGTCAGGGCGGTCAGAAAGATATAGGGACGCTGTAGTGGTAGTTCGCCCCACAGATCAATCTCCGTAGCACAGATTGCGCTGAGATCTGTACAGATCCGATCCAAATCGGTGTCGGGATGGGCGCCACTCAAAACCAGTTCATGAGGATGATTGGCTGCTGTAAACGATTGACGCAGTAGCGTTCCTAGTTCGACTGGATGATCAATCAGATCCAAATAATTATTCGCCTGATAATGGCCAAAACCCTTCATATCGGTTTTGACGGGGCTCAGGCTGGTCGCGAGCACCCAGTTTACGCACGCAGGATCGGATGGTGCTGTGATTTCGATCGTATATTCGCTGGCATCCTCGACCTGGAGGAACAGGCTACTCCCATTAAAGAACCCGCGCAGATGATCCAAGTAGGCAGTGCGTACAGAGCGATCAAATGCGTGCACGGCATAGCGCACTTCAGCGTTCTCCGTATGTGACGAAAGTATCCATGTGTGTTTGTCGATTTGTCGAAGTGCTGCATGATCGCAGCGTAGTTCATGTACATGTTTAGCGAAATCCCGAATGAGGTAGCTGCCGGGAATCCATGCAGGAAGCGAGAGCTGCGTTTCTGTGTCGCTGGCAGGTAGCTGGAGCGTGACTTCGAAGCGATGACTACGCGGATCATGAATCGATATGCGGAAGTGAGGGCAGGTGTTTGGCATTTCGATGTTTTTCTTTCTAGGTCTGGCGGAGCGGATGTCACGTGTCCCATTTTCGGTGGCTTCAGTCGACAGGGATGTCGTCTGAGAACGGCCAGGAAGGCGCAAGGCGTCCACCAAAAAGGGATTGTGGCGATCGGCGAGGGTTCTCTTGAGTCAGCGTAGTTTATTTCAGGCGTGACTCAATCCACGAATAGGCCGCGGGTACGACTACCAAGGTGAGCGCGGTGGCGGTGAGCATGCCGCCAATGACCGAGATGGCGAGTGGTTGGTTGGTGTCTGCGCCAGCGCCCAAGCCCAGTGCAGCCGGAAGAAGTGCAAAGATCACGGTAATGGAGGTCATCAGCACGGGACGCAAGCGTGTCGGACATGCGTCTTTTAGTGCAGCATCAATCTCCATGCCTTCTGCGCGACGTTGGTTGGTGAAGTCAATTAGAAGGATGGCATTCTTTGCCACTAAGCCCACCAAAAGAATCAACCCAATCATGGAGTAAATATTGAGCGTTTGTCCGGTTACGTAGAGCGCTGTAACACCACCAACGACTGCTAATGGTTGTGCCAGCATCACATACATGGGTTGGCGGAAGGAGTTGAACTGACTCGCAAGTACCATATAAACCAAGACCAAGGCGAGGCCAAAAGCAAAAATCATTGCGTTACCAGTTTTCCCCATCTCCTCAGCTTGGCCAAGAAAAGTAATGCCATGCCCAGGCGAGAGAATCTCAAGCGCCTCGTTCTTTACGAGCGTAACCGCCTCGCCCAACGGGATGGTTGGATCAGCGAAGAAGTTAGCGGCATATTGAAGATCGAGACGGGCGATGCTGTCTGCCGCAAGGCGGTTTTCAAAGCGCGCCACGCTATCTGCACGGACCAGTTCACCATTCTTGCTGCGCAGCCAGATGAGGGTCAGCGGGTCAGCTTCGCCTAGGTTGTCGGTTTTGAATTTGACGCGAATGTCATAGCGCTCGCCATCACCTGGATCTTCATTAAAGCGAGCAACGTTTTCCCCGCCAATGAGCATGCTGATGGTTTCCGCTACGTCACGCGAAGAGATGCCGAGCTCTGCGGCACGTTCACGATCGATGCTGAGGCGCATTTGCGGCAACTCGACATCCAGATCCAGGTCGATGTTGCCGAGATCGGGATTGGTTTGCAGTGCTGTGCGTAGAGCTTCGGCTTCGTCTGCAACGCTCTGTAGGTTCAGGCCGCGCAGAGAGAACTGTAGTTTTTCCCCGCGCAATCCTGGGATCGCGGAGGGCGCGCTGGGGAAGGCGCGCACACCCGCAATCTTGGCGAGGCGTTTACGCACATCCGCCATAATTTCTTTTTGGTGACGATCACGGTCTTCGTTTGCAATGAGGCGAATGGAGCCGCGGCCACTGTTGACCTGTCCGGAGCTGCCGAGGCCGACGGCTAAGAACCAGCCTTCAACCTCTGGTACCGCACGCAATACGGCTTCAATTTCGCGTAAGCGCTCTTCAGTGTATTCAATGTTGACGCCAATCGGCGCTTTAAAACGTAGGCTGAAGCGGCCTTCGTCTTCTTCTGGGACGAAGGTCTTGCCAAGGAGTTGCATGAAGATCGCACTGGGAACCAGGGTTGCGGCGGCGAGTAGGAGAATGAAGCTCCGGCGGCGTAATGAAAAGTCGAGGATGTTGCGATACTGCCGTTCCAACCATTGGCTGATGCGCTCGAATGAGGCATAGATCGCCCAATGTTCATGCACAGTACCAAGATGGCGTGCGGCGATCATCGGCGTCAGGGTGAGTGAAACAAATAACGAGACCAAGACGCCTAGGGTGATGACAACCGTCATCGATTCAAAGAAGCGCGCGATGATGCCTTCCATGAAAATGACCGGTGCAAAGATTGCAACCAGAGTAAGCGACGACGCGGTAACTGCAAACACCACTTGCCGCGTGCCACGCAAGGCTGCTTCTCGCGTATCGGCCACGCCGTTTTCACGCTGACGGACGATGTTTTCAAGTACTACGATGGCATCATCGACCACGATACCGACGAGCAGTAGCAACCCCAGCATGCTGATTGAGTTCAGCGAATAGCCTCCAAGTTGTAGGACGCTGACGGCGCCTAGCAGTGAAACCGGGATGGCGAGTGCAACGATGATGGTGGCAGCAAAGCTACGCAGGAAAAACCACACTACGATCGCGGCGAGGATGGTTCCGGTTACGAGATGCTCTTTTAAGGAGGCGATCATCTCGAGCACAGAGATGGAGGCGTCAGTGGAATACTCAATGCGCATGCCGGGTGGCAGGGTTGGGCGCACTTCTTCTTCCACGCGCTGTTTGATTGCCTGTACTACGGCAACGGTATTGGCTTCACTAGTCTTCACAATGCCAATGCCTACGCTTGGGTCGCCGTTATGTGAAGCAACCGAACGATAGTCTTCGAGTGAATCACTGACAACACCGATATCACGCGCACGCACGGGTGCGCCATCCCGCCATGCCACGATCATGCTAGCAAGCTCATCGACGGTATGAGCTTCAAGGTCGAGGCGCATTACGCGTTCAGCGCCCTTGGAAGTGAAGAACCCACCCGGCAAGTGCACATGTTCGCGGCCGAATGCTTGCACTAAATCAGAAGCCGTTATGCCGAATGCGGCCATGCGCTCAGGGTCAAGGTCAATACGCATGACGCGTGCGCGGCGGCCGCCGATACGAACTTCACCGACGCCCGCTACAGATTCCAAGCGTTTTTTGATGACGTTGTTCGCGTACTGGTTCAGCTGCTGCAGGGTGCGATCCCCCTTGAGCGCCATCCACAGCACCGGGCTCGCGCCGACACGCTTTTTGCGTACCACCGGTGCATCGGCTTCATCCGGGAGTCGGCGTAGGGTGCGGCTGACTTCGGCTTGGATTTCGCTGAAGGCTGCATCTAAATCTTTGTCGAGTTGAAAGGCAAGATCGATGGAAGAAACGCCTGGTGCTGAAGAGGATTGGATGTGTTCAATCCCGGTGACGCTGTTTAGACGTGACTCCAACACCGAGGTAATGGTGGCATCAATCGTTTCTGGTGTAGCGCCTTCCAAGGTAGTGGTGACCGAGATCACAGGAAAGTCGATGGCCGGGAAGCGATCCACGGCGATGTCTTTCCAGGCAATGACACCAAACAACACAATCACTGCGTTCACCATCCATGCCAGTACATGCTGGCGGATCGCGATTTCTGGCAAATTCATGGTGTGTCGCTCAGCTTAATTCTTGACTGGATCTGAGTCGGTGCTTTGTATGCTGACCTTGGCATTCTCGCTGAGGAAGCCGGCTCCAGTCACAGCGACGATTTCTCCGAGCGCGAGGCCAGCGCGCACGACGAGCATTCCATCTTGGCGCGGACCGGGTTCGATCACGCGTTGCTTAACGCGATCCCCTTCAATGAGGTAGACCACGGTTCCTGCTGGGCGCAGTACTGCGGCCGCTTCGGGAACCGCGACTACGGATTGAGGCTTTTCGAGAATGATGCGCGCATTGAGGCTGGCGCCGGGTTTCCAGTTGCCTGGGTTTTCAAATTCCACCAAGACTTCAACGGCACGCGATGCTTCACCTACGCGTGGGCGAATCTCAGTAATGGTGGTTTCGAGTGTGCGCTCTGGGTCGGCCAAGTTTTTCAATTCCACCTTCTGTCCCCGACGCAGGCGTTCGGCAAGGGCTTGTGGCAGTGGCAAGCGTGCGCGAAGTTCTTGGGTGCCGGTGACCTGGAATAGTGGATCGCCGATGCGCAGGTATTCGCCGGGGCTGGTTTCGCGGCTATCGACAATGCCTGTAACTGGGGAAAGGATGCGGGTGCGTGCTTGTCGGGTTTCGGTCAATTGCTTGCGAATCTTGGCCGAGTTGAGCTCATCTTCGGTGGTTGCAAATTGCTTACGCAGCTCTTCCGCTAAGCCGCCGGATGCGTTTTGCAGACGTTGTTGCAAGTCAATGAGGCTCGCTTCCAATGCGCGCACCTTTGCTGCAGCGGTTTCGCGTTCGAGTGCGGAGTCGGTGAGTTCAAGCTCAGCAAGCAGGTCCCCGCTGTTGACGCGATCACCAGGTTCAGCGTGGATTGCTGAAACCCGTCCCGCAATCATTGCTGCTACGCGTGCCGGAAAACGACTCTCGATGCGTCCGAGGCTGGTGGTCGATTCAGCGTAGTTTATGGCTATGGCTGCAGTGGTCGTGATACGAACGCTGCGCTCTTTCTTGGTCTGGGTCTTCTCTTCGCCGCAGCCTTGCAGCATCAGCAGTGTTCCAATCAGAACAGCAAGGGGTAGGTATCGAAGGTTCACAGCACTATGCAGCATGGGTTCAGTCCAGTGGCGGTCGGGGTAAGTCCGGTCTGGTGCCGGTGATCCGGTCATCTTGCGGGGTTTTTATGCCCCCCGCAAGCGCGCCTGTGTGCATTGTTTTTGTGATTTGTCCGACATTAAGCCGGCGTTAAGCCGGAGCATGCACAGTGCGCACCATGAGACAGTTGTGGCAGCGCATTCGTTCCCACTGGCAGCCGCCTTCAACGGCACTGCCGGTGTTGTCCCTGCATGCGGTTGAGCCCGGCTGCGAGATCGAGTTGGTGCGCGAATTTCAGCATCAGCACGTTGCGCGTGCCGAGCTGGAAGCCTTCGTGCAGGATGTATTTCAGCGTCACCATGGTGCAGAAGTGCGTCACTTTCTGCCGCAGCTGTTAGGGCTACGTAATGCGCATCAGTTGCGTGCAGTGTTGGGATTCTCACCGGGCGGTCCGATGCCCATGTTTCTCGAACAGTATTTCGACCAGTCCATTGAAGAGGTGGTAGCGGCACGCATCGCGGAGCCCGTGCGGCGCGAGCGCATCATGGAGGTCGGCAATCTTGCAGTGGCTTCAGCGGGTGGTGCGCGTTCGTTGATTACGGCTTTGACTGCGTATTTACGAGGCGCTGGCTATGACTGGGTGGTTTTCACGGCCGGACGCGGATTGCAAAACAGCTTTGCGCGTATGGGCATTGAATTGCAGGCCCTCGGGCCCGCATTGCCGGAGCGGTTGCAAGAAGGCGCGGCACATTGGGGGCGGTATTACAAAGTCAGAGAAGCGCGCGTGTCGTGTCCCGATTGCGCCCCACACTAGCCGAAAGGCAACGAGACCCAGGATGCCGTATCCCGCCCAGACATGCACTTGCATCAAATGATCTTCGCTCACATACGCGATGGAGAAGAGAATCACTAAGCTCCAGTGAAAAATGCGGACGAGGGGGTCCCAAACCTTGATCATGGTGGGATGTTTTTGCGATGACATTGTCTTGTGCTCACAGAAGTTGAGAGTGTGAGACTTTGCTCTTCGGAGATTAACGCCAGATTAAGCAGGGTTTTTGTGGGTCTTTAGTGGCGAGTGAACCAGCCTTGAATCCATCTGCGTACTGCGGAAATAGTGTTGGGTCGTTCCTGCGGTCTGCTGCACCCCAAGAGTCGCCGTTCTCTGCGCTCCGTCATCCAGTCCTGTTTGTAGGCGTCATTGCCAACCAAGAAGTCGATCTCTTTGACTTGATCCTTATCGATGACATGTCGCATCAGCTCGGCGGTGAGAATGGATCCGGGGGAGTAATGCTGCCAATGCTGGTCGTATGCCAGTCGAAAGATGCTGGCCTTTTTCTCTACAACAAACCAGAGTTGTGCGGCGATCGGTTGTCCGTCGATGCTGAGGATGCCTAGGCGCGACCAACCTTGTTGTGAGAAACGCGCCACCATCCCATCGAGAAAATCGCGATAGAGCTCTTTTGCCTTCCAACTTGCGCCATAGACTGAGTAGTACGCGTGCATCAGCGCAGGTACTTCATGTCCTACGGCAATGTGAATTTCGATGGTGTGTTCGCGTTTTAATTTGCGATGCTTGCGTTCGATGGTGTTGCGCAATTTCGAAGGACGGCGATGCATGTACTCGCTGTAAGACTGGCCGTTGAGTCGCAGAAACCAATTGTAGAAGCGGAAGGGGCAGTCACATTGAAATCCATGTGCTGCCAAGCTTTGTTGCAGTAATTTGAGGTTGGCGTCGTCCTCTGCAACCGGTTCCAGCAAGAGTCCATGGATGCCTATCGACAGTAGTCCGTCGACTAAACACTGCACTATGTGTGGTTGGTCCTTTTTGGCCAGCAGCATCGAATAGAGGGAGCCATATCGATGCTTCAGTGCAGAAACGCGGCCGGCTGCATCGTTCTGCAGTGGGAGCAGGGCGAGTACGCGATCTTCCTCTACAACCGTTGCGAATAAGAGCGAGGAGCGCGAATCCAACCCAGTTGCGATGAGATTTTCAAACCATGGGCGGGAGAGAAACAGGCTCTCCCGCTCGGCCTGCTGAAAAAGATGATCAGCTCCCGCAGGTAGCTGCTGAAGGCTGTCGTAGCAAACGAACTCCATACATCGTCCGCCAGCGATTCATGGCTGCTGGCCTATTTGATCTTTTCGATCAGCGCGTAGGCGGAATGGTTATGAATGGATTCAAAGTTTTCCGCTTCCACAATGTAGGCGGCGATACGGTCGTCTTCATTCAGTTTGGTTGCAACATCGCGCACCAAGTCTTCTACAAACTTTGGATTGTCATAGGCGCGTTCGGTCACGTATTTCTCATCCGGACGCTTGAGTAATCCATAGAGTTCACAAGACGCTTGTTTCTCAACTAGATCAATGAGGTCTTCAATCCAGATGAAGCCATTCGGACGCGCATCTACGGTGACATGTGAGCGTTGATTATGGGCGCCGTAGTCAGAAATTTCCTTCGAGCACGGACACAGGCTGGTCGCGGGTACCAGTACTTTGACCCGCATCGCTGGTTTGCCCTTGATGTAGTCACCAATGAAGGTCACTTCGTAATCAAGCAGGCTTTTTACGCCAGAGACCGGTGCGGTCTTGTTGACGAAGTACGGAAAGCTCATCTCAATGTGGCCGGATTCCGCTTCTAAGGTGCCGACCATTTCTTCCAACATTTGGCGGAACGATTCCACCGTGATTTCGTATTCGTGCTTGTTCAGGATCTGTACAAAGCGTGACATGTGCGTGCCTTTGAAATGCTGGGGCAGGCTGACGTACATGTTGAAGTTGGCAACTGTGTGTTGTTCGCGACCACTCCGATCCTTGACTACAACTGGATGACGGATGTCTTTGATGCCGACCTTGTCGATCGGGATCTTGCGGGTGTCGCGTGAGCTTTGGACGTCGGCAATGATTTCAGGGCTGTTCATATCAATCCTCGCTGTAGCGGGCCGACGCGCGATCCGTTTCCCAAACGGTAACTGCTTGCACGCGGACATTCCCGTCGTTAAGACGCTCAGCGAGCGCCTGAAAAATATGCAATGCGATGTGCTCGGCGGTTGGATTCAGCTCATTGAATGGCACCAGATCGTTCAGATACTGGTGGTCGAGCCGATCCGTCACTTCGCGCACCGCGTGCTTGATCTCTTTGAAGTCCAACACCATGCCAAGTTCATTTACTTGGGTCGCGCTGACTTCGGTTTCAATCTTCCAGTTGTGCCCATGCAGGCGCTGACAGGCGCCGGGGTATTCGCGCAGGCTATGCGCGGCGGCAAAATCGCTCAGCACCTTGAGCGTAAAACGTCCAGACATGGTCATTTCCTGACTGAAACACTCGGGAATTTAGAGGGAAGAGTCGGCAAAAGCAAGCGCTAAGCGGGCTTTTGCCGATTCCATTCGGTGCGGGCGGAATGCCGGAAGAGGCCGTTAAGGCCGGATTGAGCAGTTTTTTAGCCTGGTTGTCTGCCGGACAGGCGCGATCGCACGGCGCGAATGATACCACTTGAATCTAGTCCGCAACTGCGTAGGAGTGCATCTGCGCCGCCGTGGGGGATGAAGGCGTCTGGGATTCCAAGCGACATCAAAGGGGTGGTGAGCTCCGCTGCTTGTAAGCAGGCGGCAACGGCGGTTCCTGCGCCACCGGTCAGGGCGTTTTCTTCCAACGTGACCAACAACGCATGCGCGCGCGCTTGTTCAAGGACGGCCTCCCGGTCCAGCGGTTTCACGAAGCGCATGCTCAGCACAGTCGCGTCCAGTTCCTCAGCGGCCTCGAGTGCGGCAGTCAGTGGTGCACCGAAGGCGAGCAGGCAAACCTTGCTGCCCTGTCGACGGAGTTCCGCTTTGCCCAATGGCAGTGCCGCATATGGGTCGCTTGCGGGCGTGCTTGAGGCAGAGGCGCCGCGTGGGTAACGCACGGCTGCCGGGCCGGGGTAGTGATAAGCGGTGTTGAGTAGGCCTTGGCATTCCGCGGCATCGGCTGGCGTGGCGATGACGAGATTGGGCACGCAGTGCAAAAAGCTTAGATCAAAGCTACCGTGATGGGTGGGGCCATCGGCACCGACGAGTCCGGCGCGATCAATTGCGAAGGTGACATCCAGATTTTGTAGGGCGATGTCATGAATCACCTGGTCGTAGCCACGCTGCAAGAAGGTGGAGTAGATCGCCAATACAGGTTTCAAGCCTTCCGCAGCGAGGCCGCCACAAAACGTGGTGGCATGTTGTTCGGCAATGCCCACATCATGGAAGCGCTGCGGGAATGCTTCGGCGAAGCGCACCATGCCCGAGCCAACGCCCATCGCAGGTGTAACGGCAACCAGCTTTGGATCGATCGCAGCTTGCGCGCAGAGCCAGTCACCGAAGATCTGAGTGTAAGTGGGTTGGCTTGATGATTTGCTCAGCGTTTCGCCGTTGTCAGGGTCGATCTGTGCTACACCATGGTATTTAGAGGGATCCTGTTCGGCGGGCTTAAAGCCACGACCTTTTTGGGTAATGACATGCAACAAACGTGGGCCGGGTAGATCGCGTGCGGTGCGCAATACCTTCAACAATGCAGGCAGATCATGGCCATCAACCGGGCCGAGGTACTGAAACCCAAGTTCTTCAAACAAGGTACCCGGCACCACCATCCCTTTGACGTGTTCTTCCGCGCGGCGCGCAAACTCCCAGACGCCGGGCACATGCTTGAGGATGCGGCGGCTACTTTCACGTAATGCGGTATAGGTATTGCTGCTGAGGATGCGGCCGAGGTAGCGCGACAACGCGCCGACATTCTTCGAGATCGACATGTCGTTGTCGTTGAGTACAACGAGCAAGTTCGCCTGGGTGACACCGGCATGATTCAGGGCTTCGAAGGCCATGCCGCCGGTGAGTGCGCCATCACCAATAATCGCAACGCAACGCTTCGGATCGTTTTGTTGTTGTGCCGCGATGGCCATACCCAACGCAGCGCTAATCGATGTGCTGGAATGTCCGGCGCCGAAGGAGTCGTATTCGCTTTCATCACGCTTGGTGAATCCGGACAGCCCGTCTTGCTGGCGCAGCGTACGCATGCGTGCGCGACGACCGGTCAGGAGTTTATGCGCGTAAGCTTGATGGCCAACATCCCAGACCAAGCGATCATTTGGGGTGTCGAACAGATAATGCAGTGCAAGGGTCAGTTCGACGACGCCCAGGCTGGGCGCGAGATGACCGCCGGTCTGACACACCAGATCAATCAGCTCGGCACGGATCTCCCCGGCAAGCTCCGCCAGTTGTGCGGGTTCCAGTGCACGCAACTCATGCGGACTCTGAATGCGATCGAGCAGCGGGGTGCTATGGCCGTGATTCATGGCGATGCCATCGAGAGTCTTAATGATCGCGTTGAATTACATAGTGCGCGAGGCTACGCAATGGCTCGGCACGTTGATCGAAGCCGGTCAGTGCCGCGAGTGCCTCATCGCATAGACGCTTGGCTTCAGTGCGCGCTTCAGCGAGGCCGAGTAAGCGTACGAAAGTGGCTTTGTTTGCAGCAAGGTCAGAACCGGGGTCTTTACCGAGACTGGCGAGGTCACCGGTGACATCAAGGACATCATCCCAAACTTGGAAGGCGAGGCCTAAGGCTTTGGCGTAGCGATCCATGGCTTGTGCTTGCGGGTCGCTCGTGGGGCGGGCCGCGCAGCAGCCCATACGCGTTGCAGCGCGGATCAATGCGCCGGTCTTGCGGGTGTGCATGTCGCGCAAAATGTTGAGGGTGGCATCTTTGCCGGTGAGGGCCAGATCAATTGCTTGGCCGCCAGCCATGCCCACCGCACCCAGCGCATCCGCAAGCACTTCGACCATGCGAATCCGGACATCACTAGGGAGCCCCGATTTTGCCAATTGTGCAAAGGCTAGCGTGTGCAAGGCATCGCCGGCCAAAATCGCATTGGCTTCACCAAATGCGCGATGTGTGGTTGGACGGCCGCGACGAAAATCATCATTGTCCATTGCGGGGAGGTCGTCATGCACGAGCGAATAGGCGTGCACCAGCTCGACCGCACAGGCCGCTGCGTCCAAGGTGCGGGGGTCAACGCCGAGCGCATACCCGCTGGCATAAACGAGGAAGGGGCGAATGCGTTTGCCACCGACCAGACCGGCATAACGCATGGCCTCAGCGAGCTGGGGTGGTGCGCCGACTTCGAGTTGCAGCGCCGTTTTCAGTGCGCGATCGGTGCGCGCGAGCCAAGACTGTGCCAGGGCGCCTTGAGGAAACGCAGCGTGTTCAGCAGAAATGGCGGCAGCGGTCACGGCGTTTACAACAGAATCAGAGGTAAGGTCGGATGGGTGTTTTGGCGACGCTTAGGCGTCAACGTCGGAATCAACGTCTGGAACGAGGTCCTCGTACTGATCTTCGGCGGCAGTGGCGCCGCGTCGGCGCAGAACTTCGACTTTTTGCTCAGCAGCATCGAGGCGTACACGTGCAAGTCGCACCAACTCAACCCCGCGTTCATAGTCGTGCAGGGCTGATTCCAGCGAGCCTTCGCCCGCTTCCATACGCGTCACCAGCGTTTCGAGCTCGTTTAGCGCGGTTTCGAAGTCAAGCGCAGGCTCGGATGCACTCGGGACGGTATCGGAAGTTTTTTTGCGTGTCGGCATGGCGAAAGGATACGGCAAAGTGGGCCGCCTTTGTGGATAATCCCGCTCCCAATGAAGCGTACTTTTCTATTTTTCCTCCAGTTTCTAGGCCCACTTACGCGTCTATTTTCTCGGCTATCCGCTGTCCGCATCGCGGCGCTGTTGCTGCCCCTTGGGCTGGGAGTAGCGCCCGCCATCGCGGTGTATGACCCTTTTGCCAATCCCAATGACAATTGGGGCAACGACTTCGAAGAGGCTGAGCCTTGGAAGGAAGGCGATTGGGCGCTACCGGCTTGGCCACAAGCGCCTAATCTGATTGAGTTTTCTGTTGATAAGGCGCCGGCTCGTTACCGCCACTACCTCGATGCGAATTCGCTGACGATTGGTGAAGACGATTATGTCGTGCGCTATACCGTGGTGATTGAAACGGGTGGTGCGCGCAATGTGTTCTATGACGGCGTGCGCTGCGATGCGCATGTGTTTCGTAATTATGCCTTTGGTATCAACGAAACCTTCACAGTCAATGAGAAAGCGGATTGGGAAACGGTGACGAGTTATGGCATTGGGCGCTTTCGGCGCACACTGCACGACTACTTCTTCTGCAATGGGCTGTATCCCTACAAGTCCAAGCAAATCTTGAATCGCTTACGTTACCCGCCGAGCAATAACAGCGGCGCCTGGTAATTCTGTGACCTTCAGTTAAGGATAGATGTGAACGCCAAGACCTATGATGCTGCCGCGATTGAGGTTCTTACTGGGTTAGAGCCGGTGCGTAAGCGTCCTGGGATGTACACCGACACTACGCGGCCGAATCACTTGATTCAGGAAGTCATCGATAACAGTGTCGATGAAGCGTTGGCTGGGCATTGCGATCGGATTGAAGTCACGATCGGGAAAGAGGGTTCAGTCACAGTAGTGGATAACGGTCGTGGTATGCCGGTGGATCTTCATCCTGAGGAAGGCATACCTGGTGTCGAAGTCATCCTTACGCGTTTGCATGCAGGCGGGAAGTTTTCCAACAGCAACTATCAGTTCTCCGGTGGCCTGCATGGTGTTGGCGTATCGGTGGTCAATGCGTTGTCCAAACATCTTGAGGTTTGGGTGCGGCGTGATGGCAATGAGTACAACATGGCCTTCGCCAATGGTGAGCGCAAATCTTTGCTGGAGATTGTGGGTTCGGTCGCCAAGCGCATCACCGGCACTACAGTGAAGTTTTGGCCGGATGAAAAGTTCTTTGATTCACCCAAAATTTCGCTGACACGTCTGCGTCATTTGTTGCGCGCGAAGGCGGTGCTCGCCCCGGGCCTGACGGTTGTGTTGACCGATGAGAAAAGTGGCGAAACCGATGAATGGTTTTATCAGCAGGGCCTTTCTGGTTATCTGTTGGAATCGCTAGGGGATCTCCCAACCTTACCGGCCGAAGACCCCTTTACGGGCGCAGGCAAGGGGGGCGCTGAGGCCGTGGAATGGGCCTTGGTGTGGTTGCCGGAAGGTGCAGGCGAAGCCGTTGCCGAAAGCTATGTGAATCTGGTGCCGACTGCGCAGGGCGGTACCCATGTGAATGGGTTGCGCACGGGCTTGACCGAGGCGCTGCGCGAGTTCTGTGAGTTCCGTAACTTGTTGCCACGTGGGCTCAAACTTGCGCCTGAAGATGTGTGGGAGCAAGCGGCTTGGATTCTGTCGTTGAAGATGTTGGATCCACAGTTTGCCGGTCAGACCAAAGAGCGCCTGTCTTCCCGTGAAGCTGCTGCGTTTGTCTCCGGCATGGTCAAAGACGCGCTAAGTCTGTGGCTGAATCAGCATCCTGACGAGGGAGAAAAGATTGCCGAGTTGGCGATCAATAGTGCACAGCGGCGCACGCGTGCTGCCAAGAAGGTCGAACGGAAGCGCATCACTTCAGGGCCCGCGTTGCCGGGCAAATTGGCCGACTGCACGCTGGATGACGTTAATCGCACTGAGTTGTTTTTGGTGGAAGGGGATTCTGCGGGCGGTTCCGCTAAGCAGGCACGCGATCGTAGCTTCCAGGCGGTGATGCCCTTGCGTGGCAAGATCTTGAATACGTGGGAAGTGGATTCAGGGGAGATCCTGGCGTCGCAAGAGGTACATGACATTGCAGTGGCCTTGGGTGTCGATCCGGGCTCGCCTGATCTCACGAGTCTGCGTTATGGCAAGGTTTGTATCTTGGCGGATGCCGATTCTGATGGCGCACATATTGCGACTTTGCTCACTGCATTGTTCCTGCGTCATTTCCGTCCGCTGGTAGAGAACGGCCACGTGTTTGTGGCGATGCCGCCCTTGTACCGCATTGATGTCGGTAAGGATGTGTTCTACGCCTTGGATGAGTCGGAAAAGCAGGGTGTGCTGGACCGTCTTGAGGCGGAGAAGCGTAAAGCCAAAATTAGTGTGACCCGCTTCAAGGGTTTGGGTGAAATGAATCCGTTGCAGTTGCGTGAAACGACTATGGCCAGTGATACGCGTCGTTTAGTGCAGCTTTCGATTGAGGCCAAGGATGAGGCTGAGAACATGCTCGACATGCTACTTGCCAAGAAGCGGGCGGGCGATCGCAAGGCCTGGCTCGAGCGGAGTGGCAACCTCGCTGAGGTTTGATCTCGAATTAAGTCCGAATCAAGACGCCATGGCGCTGCAACAGCGCCAGAATGCTGTTGAGGTTGTTGTTCACGAGCCGATCGAGCTTCTTTGCGTCGGCTTGTTCAGTTCCTTCNAGTCCGTGCAGAACGCCATCCGGNTGTAAATCTGTCAGCAACTGTTGTGCGGTTTGTGCGTAGTTACGCGAGCCATCGAGCAGTTCCACCACGCGTTCGGAGAACGCATCTAGTTCGAGCGTCGCGTGATGACGGGTGCCGATGTGGCCAATGCCATGCTTTTGACTGATGCGCGCAAGCGCATTTACCTGAAGTACATCGTGTTGTAGATCGATCTGTATGGTTTCGATCGTCTCTGGCGCGCGCAAGCCGAGATGGCCTAAGACCGCAAGGCTGAACAATTCTGCTAGCAAGCCATCGGCCATGTTCGGATCAATGCTCTGGTTGTGTTGCTGCATTAATTTTGCGGCTTGATCCCAAATCATTTCCAGGGTCAGCGATTGTGGGTAGGCCGCATGCAGTGCGGCGACGGCTGCACGTGCGATAGGTTGCTGCACTGCGACGCGCTCGCCATCCTCAGTAAAGAATTCCAAGGCTTTCGCGCGGCGCAGATCGAGTTTTTGCGGAGGTTGTACGTTGCCTAAAAAAGCCAGCTCAGGCAGGGCGTTGATGCCAGGATGGTCGAGTGTCTCGAGATCAGCGCGACAGAGTAGGGCCTGGCGGAAATTGCGATTTAAGACGAAATCAATGGCTTGTTCGCGGTGAATACGGTCGGAGCGGTCCGCCAGAAATTGCGCAGCCGTTTCACCTAGGGTTTCCGGATAGCTATGACGTAAGTCGGCCTCACAGACAAAACGTAGCCCTGCGGTTTTGGCATCGGCCACGAAGTCGGTTAGAAGGAAGCTGTGATTGCACTCAGCTAGGTATTCATGAAACAGATAGCTGGGATGGCTCTCTTGTAGGCGCTTAATCTCGTGGCGCAGATAGGTCGAACTCAGTGTTTCTAAACCCTTCAGGCCCGCCGCGTAGGTGGGCAAAAAAGCCTGTGCTGCGGCGAGCTTTTCTGCAGGGTCTTCGAGATCGCGGGTTTGCCACATCAGTGCGTCGCGCAACATGCCGCGCATGCCCCAACCCGGTTTCGTGTTGTAGCTGATGTAGGCAATTCCTTGAGGGCTGAGGCAGGCCTGACATAGCTCGAGAATGCGGGTGCGCACCGCATCCGGGACCCACGAATACACACCATGAACCAGGATGTAATCGAAGTGACCGAGTGCCTCGAGATTCAGTTCGAGGATGTCACCAACCTCAATACGGATGTTCCGTAGTGCCAGGTCGTTGAGGATGGCTTGGCCTTCCGCAACTTGCCGGGGCGACAGTTCGATGCCTAAAAATTCAGCACTTGGGTAAAAGAATGCGAGCGGTATGAGGTTGCCGCCACGTGCGCAGCCGAGTTCGAGTACCCGTGCCTGTGCGGGAAGTGTGGGCTGGAGGCCATGCAAACGGGCTAAGGCGTACAGATGCCCGGGATGGGTATCGGCAAACGGGGTGCTGTCGTATGGGATCGCGTTGTAACGGGCCGCTTCGTCCATGCGTTCTCCTGTGCGGACGAGCGCAGTTTGCGATGCTACAGGGGTGTTGTCGACGGTTTTTTGCGGTATGTTGCGGCGCTGTTGTGAACCCTTCGGGAATACCCCGAATCTAGGAATTGGGAAATGGGCGAAGTCCTTGCTATGAGCGGCGAATTCGAGCGCATGCCGCTGCGCGATTTCACCGAGAAGGCTTACCTCGATTATTCGATGTACGTGATTCTCGACCGTGCTCTGCCACATGTTGGGGATGGCCTTAAGCCGGTGCAGCGTCGCATCGTCTATGCGATGTCTGAGCTCGGTTTGTCGGCGGCCTCGAAGCATAAGAAGTCGGCGCGTACCGTCGGTGATGTGATTGGTAAATATCATCCACATGGCGACAGCGCGGCCTATGAGGCCATGGTGTTGATGGCGCAGCCTTTCTCTTACCGCTATCCGCTGGTCGATGGTCAGGGCAACTGGGGTTCGCAAGACGATCCGAAGTCCTTTGCGGCGATGCGTTATACCGAGTCACGCCTCACCAAATACGCCGATGTGCTGCTGCGCGAAGTGGGGATGGGAACCGTGGATTGGGCGCCCAATTTTGATGGTAGCCTGCGTGAGCCAGCACTGTTGCCGGCGCGTCTACCTAACATTCTGCTGAATGGTGGCTCAGGTATTGCTGTNGGCATGGCTACCGATATCCCGCCGCACAACCTGACCGAAGTCGCGAGCGCCTGTATTCATCTGTTGCAAACCCCGAAGGCAACGCTGGACGAAATCATGAAGATCGTGCCAGCCCCAGACTTCCCGACCGAAGCTGACTTGATCACGCCATCCTCTGAAATTCGCGAGATCTACGAGAAGGGTAATGGCAGCGTGCGTCTGCGTGCCCGATGGAAGCGCGAAGATGGGGACATCATTCTGCACGCGCTGCCTTGGCAGGTTTCTGGCGCCAAAATTCTTGAACAGATTGCCAATCAGATGCGGGCTAAGAAGTTACCTTTGGTTGCCGATTTGCGCGATGAATCCGATCATGAAAATCCAACCCGCATTGTGATCGTGCCGCGCTCCAATCGGGTAGATGCCGAGCAGTTGATGTCGCATTTGTTTGCGACCACTGATCTTGAACGTAGTGTGCGTATTAACCTGAACGTTATCGGCTTGGATGGCCGCCCGGGCGTGAAAGGCCTGCTGCCACTGTTACAAGAGTGGCTGGTTTATCGCGAACAGACGGTAACGCGTCGCCTTGAGCATCGTCTCGAAAAGGTCCGCGATCGTTTGCACATCCTCGAAGGCTTGATGACGGCGTACCTCAATATTGATGAGGTGATCGCGATCATTCGTCAGAATGACGAACCGAAACCGATCTTGATGGAGCGTTTTGGGCTTAGCGATCGTCAGGCGGAAGCGATTCTGGAATTAAAACTGCGACATTTGGCCAAACTTGAAGAGTTCAAGATTCGTGGTGAGCAGGATGCATTGGAGAAAGAACGCGATAATTTGGAAAAGACGCTGGCGTCAAAAACCCGTTTGCGCACATTGATCCGTAAAGAGCTCGAAGAAGAAATTGAAAAGCATGGGGATGCGCGGCGTTCTCGTTTGATCAAAGATGCTGGAAATGCACAGGCGATTGATCTCGCCGCGCTTGCGCCGGCTGAGCCGATGACCGTGGTATTGAGCCAGCGTGGTTGGGTACGTGCGGCGAAAGGCCATGAAGTCGATCCAAATTCTTTGTCGTATAAGTCTGGGGATGGCTTCTGTGCGGCCGCGCAGGGGCGCAGCAATCAACAAGCCGTATTTATGGATAGCACTGGGCGAAGCTATAGCGTACTCACGAGCTCATTGCCTTCTGCACGTGGTCAAGGTGAACCCTTGACCGGACGTCTGAGTCCGCCAGCTGGCGCGACTTTCCTCACGGTGGTGATGGGTGAAGACGAAGATCGTTACCTAATTGCGTCGGATGCGGGTTATGGCTTTGTGGCGAAAATGGTCGATCTGCAGTCGCGTAACAAGGCCGGTAAGACCTTGCTGACCCTGCCGAATGGTGCGCGGGTTCTGCCCTTACATAAGGTGAATGATCTGAAGACGGATCGTATTGCGGCGGTGACGAACGAGGGTCGCATGTTGGTGTTTGCGCTATCCGAGCTTCCAGAGATGGCGCGAGGCAAGGGCAACAAGATTATCGGAATTCCTTCGGCCAAGGTTGCTAGTCGCGAAGAGTTTGTAGTGGCTTTGGCGGTCATCCCGGTGGATGGCAAGCTGGTGATAACCTCGGGTAAGCGCAACCTCACACTGAAACGGAGTGATTTGGATCACTATATGGGTGAGCGTGGGCGTCGTGGGGCGAAGCTGCCGCGTGGCTTCCAGCGGGTTGAAAGTATGGAGATGGAAGCGTGATTCAGTTGCGCGGTGTGTTGACTCAGGATCAGGTTGCGACCGTACGTCGCATTCTCGATGTGTCGAACTGGTTGGATGGGCGCAATACCGCGGGACAGGTTGCGGCCAAGGTTAAAAATAACTTGGAGTTGGATCCCAAAGCGGAGCATCGTGACAAGTTGATTGAGGCCTGCATGGGTGCGCTGTACGGGCAACCTCAGTTTTTGGCCTATGCACATCCATCGCGCGTTTCTACACCGATCTTTGCACGTTACCGCCCCGGCATGACCTATGGGGATCATGTTGATGATCCGGTGATGGGTGGGCAGGACGGGAGTCCGCNTTATCGTTCGGATTTGTCCATGACCCTGTTTTTATCCAATGCCGCCGACTGCGAAGGCGGCGAGTTGGTGATTCAAACCGCATTTGGCGANCAGCGGATCAAGCTGGATGCTGGAGATGCGGTCATCTACCCATCGGCAAGTGTGCACCGAGTCGAGCCGCTGATCAGCGGAGAGCGCGTGGTGATGCTGACCTGGATGCAGAGCCTGATCCGTGATACGGCGCAGCGCGAGCTGCTCTATGGCTTATGGCAAGCGCGTGAAGATTTATTGGCGAAGGATCCTGAAGCCGCGGCAAGTAAACAGGTTGAGATCAGCTACGCCAATCTATTGCGCATGTGGGCAGAGACTTAACTGAAGCGTAGCCACAGCATCCATAGCGATCCGATCAAAAAACACAACGATCCGATCGTGAATAAGACATAGACCCAGATTTCACCGTTCATGCGGTCACCGCTTGTGCAAACGCGTGGAGAGACTGCGGCGATTTTGCGGTGTGGGAGGTTCAGTCTTCAATCACTTCCAGTGCAACCGAGTGAAATTTCTTTTCCGACGGATCCAGTCGGTAGCCCTGCATTTCCAACACGCCCTTGGTGTTCAGTGAGATGATCAGGTAGAGCGCGTCGGGATAAGCGGCCTCATCGGCATCGCGTTGGCTCGGTACGGCAGGTGCGTGCGGATGCGAATGATAGATCGCGAAGAGTACGCGTCCCTGTTCGCGCATCTGCCGTAAGGCATCAATCTGCTCGGTAGGGTCCATTTGAAACAAATGCCCGCGTTCGTGCGCGACGTTGCGGATCGGCCAGACCTGTTCGGGATGGAGCTGGTCTTGCACAAAGACTGCGCCTATCAGTCCGCAGATTTCTTCTTCAGATTTGCTTTGCGCCAGGGTTAGGACGCGATTGACCAACATGCGTGGCAACAAGACCGGGCCTGATGCCGGCGGCGTCCTCATATTCATACTGGGGGGTTAGAGGTAATGGCGCCAGTGCTCGGGACGTTCATCCTTGGCGTGGCGTATGCGCTGGTAGCGATTAACGAAGGCCTCACGTGGGCAACTGGGTCCGGATTGTCCGCAACCCCAGTTCGCACGTTGACATTCTTCGGTGTGATAGAACAAAGCCCGTAGCAGACGGAAGTAGAGACTGTTATCGAGCTTGAAGCCGACATGCCGCAGGGCATCTTCGATTTGTTCAAGACTGATAACACGCAAGTCGTATTCCAGCTCAATCCGCTGCGGGTCTTTGAGGTTGACCTTCTGTACGCCTTCAATGTCGCGTAAGAGTTCAACCGCAGTTTGTGCTTGTTCAGGATCGGGATGACTCAGCTTGAACGCGATCTCGCGCCGCTTGATAGCTTCGCGGGGACTGATCGAATCGCAGGCGCGCGGGAGTTGATCCATGGCTGGATCCTAGCCCGGTTTTAGGATGCTGGCTAGCGTTGTGTGTTAGGGGTGTTGGCCGCCGGTGACGCGAGGGTGTCCGTTGAGGTCCTTGCGGGTGGTGATCTGCTCAAAACCGGCTTGTTGGAACAGTTCTTGCACGGCGGCCTCTTGATCATAGCCATGCTCGACCAGCAGCCAGCCTCCTGCGTGCAGGCGTTGTGGTGCGCCGGCAATGATGGTGCGCAGCGCATCGAGACCATCCGGGCCAGAAACCAGCGCCAGCTTGGGTTCATGCATGACATCCCCTTGTTCGAGGTGGGGATCGTTTTCGGCAATGTAGGGCGGATTGCTCACAATCAAATCGAAACGGCCGATTTCGGGGTCTTGTGCAAGCGCTTCATACCAAGAGCCTTCAAGAAAGCGCACACGACCGTTATAGCCATATTTTTCTGCGTTTCGATCGGCGACATCCAAGATATTCAAGGATTGGTCGGTGGCAATGATTTGTGCGTTGGGTAGTGCATTGGCGGTGGAAAGTGCGATGGCACCCGAGCCAGTGCCGAGATCAAGAATCATGGCGTCGTGTTTTGCACATTCCAGTGCCCAGTCGACCAAGAGTTCGGTTTCGGGGCGAGGAATCAGAACGTCTGGAGTAATGAACAACTCCAGCGCATGAAAGCCGGCGCTATTCAGTAGGTACGCAACAGGGGTTCCGATTGCACGCTGTTCGATCGCAGTGCAGTAGTGAAAGGCCTTGAGGTGATCCACTTCAAACTCGGGCTTGGCATGCAAATCGGCGCGACTGAGGTGAGCGTAGTGGGCCAGCAAAATTTCGCTATCCAATGCGGGATCGGCATGCGGATCATTGCTGAGTGTGGCGCCTAATTTTTGGCGACCATAGTCAAGCAGTACGGCGATGGATGGGGTATTGATTTGCGCGGACATAGGATGGGCTCCTGCTTTTTTTTGTTCAGTTTGCCGGATAGACCAAAAAACTGCCAAAGAGTGCCGCAGCGCGGACGCGTGAATGGCTGATTAATGACAGAGTAATGACGTTAATGGCCTAGTGCCGCGAGTTGTTCGGCCTGATGTTCCTGAACCAACGGTTCAATCACGCTGTCGAGGTGGCCTTCAAGAATGTCCTCGAGTTTGTACAGCGTCAGGTTAATGCGATGGTCAGTCATACGCCCTTGCGGGAAGTTATACGTGCGGATGCGCTCGGAGCGATCGCCGCTGCCAACCAGGCTTTTGCGCTCTGCCGCTTGTTCTTTTTGTTGTTTTTCTTGTTTTTGAGCAAGCATACGCGAGGCAAGCAGGGACATCGCCTTGGCCCGATTTTTATGCTGCGAGCGTTCTTCTTGGCATTCCACCACGATGCCCGTGGGCAAGTGGGTGATGCGAATTGCAGAGTCGGTTTTGTTAACGTGCTGGCCGCCGGCACCGGATGCACGATAGGTGTCGACCTTCAGGTCGGCGGGATTGATATCTACAGATTCGACTTGTTCGACTTCAGGCAGGACCGCCACGGTTGCAGCCGAGGTGTGAATGCGGCCTTGTGCTTCGGTAGCGGGTACGCGCTGTACGCGATGCGCACCTGATTCAAACTTTAGGCGCGAGTACACACCATCGCCAATCAGACGCGCAATGATCTCCTTGTAGCCGCCATGCTCACCCTCGCTTTCGCTAAGGATCTCGACGCGCCAGTTTTGTTCTTCCGCATAGCGGGCATACATGCGGAACAGGTCGCCAGCAAAAATTGCAGCTTCATCGCCGCCTGTGCCGGCTCGAATTTCAAGGAATACATTACTGGTGTCGTTCGGGTCTTTTGGCAGCAACAGAATTTGCAGTTCGGCTTCCAGCTTTTCATGACGTGCTTCTGCGTCAGCCAACTCTTCTTCTGCTAAGGTTTTTAATTCGGAATCGCTCTCACGCAACATTTCGCGTGCGGTCGCGGCATCGGCTTCGGAATGCAGATAGGCGTTCCAGGTTTCGACCACGGGCGTGAGTTGTGCATGTTCGCGTGAAAGATCGCGGAAGCGCTCGGTGTGACTCACGGTTTCAGGATCCGCTAGAAGCACATTCAGCTCTTCTAGGCGTTGGGCGAGGCCCTCGAGACGAGTGCGCAGACTGGTTTTCATGCCGTGTTAAGACGCGGAACGCGAGGCATCGGAGGATGCGTTTGCCTCAGCAGCACTGTCCTCGGTGTCTGATGTGTCGTTGTGTAGACCATAGAAGCTGCGTGCTAGTTCGAGGGTCTGTCGATCTTCGCGGGTTGCGGCTTCCCGCAATTGCACGCAGGGCTGGTGGGTCAGTTTATTTGTGAGCTGAGTGGCTAAGACTTCCAGTACGTGATCGGCTTCTTGTCCGGCGCTTAACATAGCACGGGCTTTTTCCAGCATTTCATCGCGTAATTGATCGGCTTGGCTGCGGAAGACGCGAATGACATCTACCGCATCTTGTGCGCGTAACCAATCCATAAAATGTGAGGCTTGGGTTTCTACGATCTCTTCGGCTTGCATTGCGGCTTCACGGCGTGAGCGCACATTTTCTTCAATAACTTCACGTAAGTCGTCTACGGTATAGAGATAGACGTCTTCCAAATCTGCAACTTCCGCTTCGATATCGCGCGGTACGGCGATGTCCACCATGAACATTGGGCGATGCTTGCGTCGACGCAATGCAGATTCCACCGCGCCCTTACCCAGAATTGGCAGCGGACTGGCGGTTGAAGAAATCACGATATCCGCTTCGGGCAGATGTTCCGGGATGTCTTGCAGCGCGATCGCATAGCCATGGAATTCATTGGCGAGTTGATGCGCACGCTCAACCGTGCGGTTCGCAACGATCATGCGGCCGATGCCGTTCTCATGGAGATGGCGTGCGGTAAGTTCAATGGTTTCGCCTGCCCCGATCAGCAAGACCGTCGATTGTTTGAGATCGCCAAAGATCTGACGAGCGAGACTCACCGCAGCGAACGCTACTGAAACTGGGCTGGAGCCAATCGCCGTATCCGTGCGCACTTGTTTCGCCACCATGAAGGTGTGCTGAAACAAACGATTCAGCAGTTTGCCGATGGTGCCGGCGTCTTGTGCAGTCGCAAATGCCGTTTTCATTTGCCCCAAGATTTGCGGCTCGCCCAAGACGAGCGAGTCGAGCCCGCTGGCGACGCGCAACACGTGCTGGATCGCGGCCTCTTGGCTGTGGGCATAGACGAATGCGCCCAACTCTTTTTGGGGGATGTTGTGGAAGCGGCTGAGCCAGGATTCAACTGCGGCGCGCTTGCCACCGAGCACATTGCAATAGATCTCGGTGCGGTTGCAGGTAGAGAGGATGACTGCTTCATCGACCTGACCGTCCGCAGTCAGCTCGGAAAGAGCCTCTCCCATGCGCTCGGGGGCAAACGCCACCCGCTCCCGGATATCGACCGGAGCGGTTTTGTGGTTAATGCCGAATGCGAGCAGGGCCATGGCGGTCGTTGGGCTTCCATACGGGCCGCGCGGCAAAGCCGGGCGGGCCATCGAGAGTCGTGGAGGATTAATTTTTTGGGGTAGCCGGGCATTCTCAGCGATGCAAGAGGCGCAGACAAGGACGGCGCTGCGTATAGGGTTTGAAAGAGGGCCTGATAAGAAGCCTCCCAGGAAGCGCAGCCGGCCACCTTCCATGGCTACAATGCGGGCATGAATTCCATTTTCTCGAATCGCTTGCGCGCGGCTTGTGCAGCCTTGATTGCGGCCACCTTGCAGGGTTGCGCGACGGCGAACGGCCCCGTCTCAGCGCCTATGCAGGTGGACGAGATGCCTGCAGGAGCCGATGCGGTGGTCGGCGCAGATCCAGTAGCAGGGCTGCGTTTTACGCCAGTCGATCCAGATCTGGCTCATGCCGAGGCGATTTTTGCAGTGATGCAAGCCGAGCTGGCCGCGCAACGCAAAGATCTACGTGCGGCATCGTTGCTTTATTTGCGTGCAGCCAAGCTCTCTGGGGATGTGGCCGCAGCCATTCGTGGTACGCGTTACGCCGTGCATGCCAATGCCAACGATCTGATTTATCCAGGATTGATGTTGTGGGTTGAGCTCGGTCGGCCCGAGCATGGACGAGGCGAGGCTGGACGTGAGCGCGCTGAGCTTGAGGAGGCGTTGCGCTTGCGCGCCTTGCTGCGGTTGCGCGCCGATGAGGCCGAGGCGGCAGAGCAAGATCTGGTCGAATGGCTTGCGCTGGATCCTCAAGCCGAACGCGAAAGCATCTGGAATCAGATTCTTGGCTTTATGCCGCGCGACCCAGAGGCCAAGCGGGGCGATGCCATGCTTGCGCGCCTACGCCAGCGCTACCCCGCAGACATTCATGCCCAGCTCAGCTGGGCGCGTTGGCCGGTGTTGCATGGTGATCTCGAAGAAGGTCAGCGTCGCCTCGATCAATTGTTGCGTGAGCAGCCGGATGCGATCCCGTTGATTGTGTTGCGTTCGCGCATGTTGTGGGACACCCAGCAACGCGAACAAGCCGATCAAGTATTGCGTGACGCGATTGTGCGTTTGGCAGCAGCTGAGGATGTATTTGAGCTACAGATGGAGCTGGGGCGTCTGCGTGTACGCGCCGGCGATCGTGCGGGAGCGCGTGATATTTTCGCTCAGGCCTATGCCTTGCAGCCTGCGAACCCAACGGTGCTGCGCGCCTATGCGCTGTTGTTACAAGAAGCCGAGAGTTATGCGGAAGCCGAGACGCTGTTTTTGCAGCTGCGCGAGCAGGAAGGGCATTACGCCGAAGCGAGTTTCTTGTTGGGGCAGTTTGAAGATATACGCAAAAACCCTGAGGCCGCGCTGTCACATTACGCTGTGGTTCCGGTTGGGCATGAAAACTATCTGACCGCACGTCTGCGCATGGCGGTATTGCTCGCAGATGAATCGCTCGATGCGGCCTTGGGTGTATTGGATGGGCTGGAAGAAAACCTGCCAAGTGAGGCGCGCATTCTGCAATTGCGCGGCGCGTTGCTCACCGATGCAGAGCGCTATGCGGAAGCGGTCGAGATTTTTACTGTGTTGATTGATGCGGTAGCAGCCGATTCCGAAGCGGGTATTGATGCGCGTTATGCGCGCGCGATGGCCTATGAGCGCTTAGATCAGTTAGACGCGATGCAGGCCGACTTGAAGGCGGTACTTGTGCAAGACCCAGAGCATTACCACGCACTGAACGCGCTGGGTTATACCTTGGCCGATCGCTTGCCAGCGCAGGTGAATGAGGCGGTGGCTTATTTAGAGCGTGCCTTGGCGCTCAAGCCCGATGATTTCTATGTGCTCGATAGCATGGGCTGGGCACAGTACCGCTTAGGTGAACTTGATCAGGCATTGGGTTATTTGCAGCGGGCGTGGGCAAAAAAAGTGGATGCTGAAGCCGGCGCNCATCTCGGTGAAGTGTTGTGGCAGCTGCAACGTCGAGACGAGGCTTTGGCGATTTGGGCACAAGCCTATGCTGAAAATCCGCAACAAACGGTCTTGCTTGAAACCCTGCAGCGCTTTGCAGTTGCGGTAGATCGTCTGCTGGTGGGGCCTGCGTCGTCGCAGCAATCGCCGGAAGTCTCGACAGATGCCATTCGTGCGCAATAAAACGATGCGGCGCGTCTTTAGTGNGCATCGTGTGCNTGTTTTTGCTGGGATGCTGACATCGGCCTTGCTGTTGAACGGATGTGCCGCACTCTCCCGTCTTCAGGTTGCCACGGAATCCTTGGATCCTGCGCTGCTCGCCGCAGCACAAGTGCGTTTGCAAGCGCATGCGCAACTCCAGCAGTGGACCTTGCGCGGTACGCTCGCCATTCAAGAACCTGAGCGTTACACCTCGGCGCGCATTCATTGGCAGCAACACAATCCATCTGAGCTTGAGTTGCGAGTGCAGGGCGGTTTGGGTGCGGGCGCAATGCGTCTTGCTGTATCTGCTAATGAAAGTGTGTTGTGGGTTGATGGCGAAGAGTTGCATGCGGCTTCTCCCGAGGTCTTGCTCCAACAACGCTTGGGTTTGAATTGGCCGATTTCAAATCTACAGAGCTGGATTCGTGCTTTGCCTCTCACAGATGTGGCTACGTATAACCGTCGCATCGACATGCAAGGTGATTTGTTGGCGTTTGAGCAATCCGGATGGCGTATTGAAGTGGTTCAGCGTGATGAAACGTCGGGGTTGCCTAAACGGTTACGTTTGACACCGTTGGATGATTCCACGGTGGTGGTGTTGGAATTTGCAGGTCTGCGCTGGCAGTTGGAAGCGGCATGAAGCGCTCGATGGAGTGGCCGGCACCCGCCAAGCTCAATTTGTTTTTGCACGTGATCGGTCGGCGCGCAGACGGCTATCACGAGCTACAAATGGTGTTTCAGCTGCTTGACCGTGGCGACATGCTTGATTTTGTCGTGCGCGCGGACGGACAAATTACGCGCCAGCCAGAAATCCCCGGGGTGCCGATGGAGCAGGATCTGGTTGTGCGTGCGGCGAAGGCTTTGCAGGCCGAGAGCGGTTCTGCGCAGGGTGTGGACATTTTTTTACACAAAACCTTGCCGATGGGCGGCGGTTTGGGAGGCGGCAGTTCGGATGCAGCGACCACCTTGGTGGCGCTGAATGCCTTGTGGGACTGTGGGTTTTCGGTTGATCGACTGGCTCAAATGGGCTTGTCGCTGGGGGCCGATGTGCCGGTATTCGTGCGTGGGCATTCGGCCTGGGCCGAGGGTGTTGGCGAAGCCCTGACCCCATTGGATTTGCCAGAAGCGCTTTTTGTGGTGATTTGCCCGCCGGTTTCGGTTGCGACCGCTGAGATCTTTTCTGCGCCGGAATTGACACGAAATACCCCGAAAACGACAATACCGCGCTTTCTCTCTGGAGCAGGGGGAAATGATTGTGAATCCGTTGTTTGCGCGCGGGTTCCGGAAGTTGCCGAAACGCTGCATTTTTTGCGCGAACATGCGTCCGTAATTTGGGCGCGAATGACCGGAACCGGAGCGTGCTGTTTTGCGGTATGCGCCTCAGAAGAGGATGCAAATCAAGTAGTTAAAGATCTTCCGCGGGCATGGGTACAGGCGGGTTGGTCGGCATGGATCGCACAAGGACGAAATCGCTCGCCGCTTTTGAGCCGGCTGGAGCAGTTTCAGCGTGACGGAATTCTTGGGGTGTAGCCAAGCGGTAAGGCACCGGTTTTTGGTATCGGCATTCCCTGGTTCGAATCCAGGCACCCCAGCCAGATGTTGTTTGAGTTGTTTGTTGAACCCCGCTGCATTGCAGCCACGCGCGCAAGGAACAAGGTGACATGTCCGACGACCGCATGATGGTCTTCAGTGGCAATGCCAACCCAAAACTGGCAGCGGATGTTGCCCGCTATTTGCAGCGCGGTCTCGGTCGTCTGCACCTGGATCGCTTCAGTGATGGCGAGGTGTTGGTTGAGATCGAGGAAAACGTGCGCGGTAAGGATGTGTATGTCATCCAGCCGACCTGCGCGCCGACCAACGACAACTTGATGGAGTTGCTGGTGATGATTGACGCCTTGCGTCGCGCATCGGCCCACAAGATTACGGCGGTGATTCCGTATTACGGATATGCCCGCCAAGACCGTCGCCCGCGTTCCGCACGCGTGCCGATTACGGCGAAGGTGGTGGCGCAGATGATTGGTAACGTAGGTGCTGATCATGTGTTGACGGTGGATCTGCATGCGGACCAGATCCAGGGATTTTTCGATGTGCCGGTGGACAATATTTATGCCTCGCCGGTGCTGATGAGTGACATCTGGCGGCATGAGTACGACAACCTGATGGTGGTCTCGCCGGATGTGGGCGGTGTGGTGCGCGCACGCGCGGTGGCCAAGCTGCTCGGCGATATGGATCTCGCCATCATTGATAAGCGTCGCCCGAAGGCCAATGTGTCGCAGGTAATGCACATCATTGGTGATGTTGAAGGGCGTACTTGTGTGCTGGTGGATGACTTGGTCGATACCGCTGGCACCTTGTGTAAAGCTGCGAAGGCTTTGAAAGAGCACGGTGCGGCTAAGGTTGTGGCGTACTGCACCCATGCGGTGTTGTCCGGCCCAGCGATTTCGAACATTTCGAACTCGGTGTTGGATGAGTTGGTTGTGACTGATTCCATTCCGCTGAGCGAAGAAGCGCAGGCGTGCGCTCAGGTTCGTCAGCTCAGTATTGCTGAGTTATTGGGCGAATCGATGCGCCGCATGCACACCGGCGAGTCAGTGAGCTCGCTGTATATGGATTAGGCCTCACGCTGTTGAGGTACCCGCGCGCAAGCGCACGATTTTTTTGATAGAGAGTTTTTGGAGAACTGCCATGAGTGCCAGCTTTGAACTCAAGGCCGCAAACCGCGGCGACCTGGGCAAGGGCGCCATGCGTCGCCTGCGCAAGACCGGTCAAGTGCCGGGTGTGGTGTACGGTGGAAACCGTGAACCGTCCATGATTCAGTTGCGTCATGACGAACTGATGCATGATCTTGAAAACGATGCGTTCTACTCGCACATTCTGAGCCTGGATGTTGATGGGAAGGCTGAGCGTGTTGTACTGAAGGACCTTCAGCGTCATCCGGCCAAAGGTGTGTTGATGCATGTCGACTTCCTGCGCGTCAGCGAAGACCAGCCGGTCACCATGCGTGTACCGCTGCATTTTGTCGGTGCGGAAAAGTCTCTTGGCATCAAGATGGGTGGTTCGGTCAGCGTCGTCACCAATGATGTGATCGTGAAGTGTCTGCCGAAAGACCTACCCGATGCGATCGAGGTTGATCTGTCCGGTATGCGTATGGGCCGCACGATTCACCTATCGGGCCTGAAGTTGCCGGAAGGCGTATCGCTGGTGGCGTTGTCGCATGGCGAAGTACAGGACTACGACCAGGCGGTTGTGACTATGCTCAAGGCACGCGGCATGACCTCTTCGGATGTGCGCGAAGCCGAAAAAGCTTTCGGGATCACCGACTAAACCACTGCCGCGAGCGGGCACGCACGCGGTATGGCGATTGCGCTACTGGTTGGCCTCGGCAATCCGGGCGCACGCTATACCGAAACCCGCCACAACGCTGGTTTCTGGTTATTGGACGCCCTCGCAGCCCGCGAGGGCGTTTCCTTTTCTGCGGAAAGTCGGTTCAACGGTGAGCTGGCCAAGGTGGTGATCGGTGGGCGTGACTTGCGCCTGCTGAAGCCAACCACCTTTATGAATCACAGCGGTCAGTCGGTGGGCGCGGTTGCGCGGTATTTCAATCTCGCGCCGGAGCAGGTTTTGGTTGCGCATGATGAGATTGATCTGCCGGTCGGTGTCATGCGCTTGAAGAGCGGTGGTGGGCATGCCGGTCACAATGGTTTGCGTGACATCGTCGCGCACCTTGGCAGCAATGCATTTCATCGCGTGCGTATTGGGGTCGGGCGACCGCAGCATCCGAATGAAAAGGTTGTGGACTACGTGTTACATCGCGCGGGTCAGGATGAGCGCATCTCGATTGACCGTGGGCTCGATGCGGTGATCACAGAGCTGCCTGAGATACTCTCAGGCAACCTCGAAAAATCGATGCAGCGTTTACATACTGCGACCGAATAGATTGAAACAACAGGATCGAACATGGGATTCAAATGCGGGATCGTGGGTCTGCCGAATGTTGGTAAGTCGACGTTGTTTAACGCGCTGACCAAGTCAGGCATCGAAGCGGCGAACTACCCGTTCTGTACGATTGATCCTAATGTTGGTGTTGTGCCGGTGGCTGATCCGCGTTTGCAGGCGCTTGCGGAGATTGTGCATCCAGAACGTGTGCTGCCGGCAGTGATGGAGTTTGTCGATATCGCCGGCCTGGTTGCGGGCGCGTCGAAGGGTGAAGGCTTGGGTAATAAGTTTCTCGCCAACATTCGTGAAACCGATGCCATCGCGCATGTAGTGCGTTGCTTTGCGGATGACAATGTGGTGCATGTCGCGGGCAAGGTCGATCCGATTGGTGATATTGAAGTCATCGATACCGAATTGGCGCTGGCGGATTTGGAGAGCGTGACCAAGGCGTTGGATAAGGCACAACGGACTGCGAAAACTGGAGATAAGGCCGCCAAGGTGCGTGCTGAGTTGTTGGCTAAAGTGCAAGCACACCTTGATGGTGGTAAGCCAGTGCGTAGTATGGGGCTGGATGAAGAGGAGTTAGATCAGCTGTATGACTTGCATCTGATTACGGTCAAGCCAACGATGTTCATTGCCAACGTTGCCGAAGATGGTTTTGACAACAATCCGTACTTTGATGCCGTACAGCAACATGCGGCCGGGCAGGGTGCTGAGGTGGTTGCTGTGTGTGCGGCGATTGAATCCGAGCTTTCGCAACTCGAAGACGATGAGCGCGATGAGTTTTTAGCTGAGATGGGCCAAAGCGAGCCGGGCCTTAATCGCGTGATTCGTGCGGGTTACAAACTCTTGGGTCTGCAGACCTACTTCACTGCAGGGGTGAAGGAGGTTCGCGCATGGACCATTCCGGTAGGTGCGACTGCACCACAAGCCGCGGGCAAGATTCACACTGACTTTGAGCGTGGTTTCATTCGTGCTGAAGTGACTGCCTATGATGACTTCGTTCGTCTGAAGGGCGAGGCGGGTGCGAAAGAAGCCGGCAAGCTGCGCTTGGAAGGTAAGGACTACATCGTCGCTGACGGCGATGTGATGCACTTCCGCTTCAACGTCTGATCAGGCTTTCTTTTTCTTTTGGTGTTTGCGGCCGGGCGTGAGTCGGTCGAGACGCAGCCGTTCGCGTTCGTCAAATAGGCGACGTGCGCCAAACGAGACTGCTAGTGCAGTGCCAAAGCCAGTTCCGGCAGTAATCAAAAGCAAGATCAAGATTTGGTAGTTGACCGCTTCCATGGGTGCTGTTCCGGAGAGAATCTGACCGGTCATCATGCCAGGCAGTGAGACCACGCCGGCCGCGGCCATCGTATTCACAATTGGAATCAGCCCAACTCGAATCGCCTCGCGACGTGCATCTGAGATCGCTTGCGTCGCGGTTTCGCCCAATGCGAGTCGAGCTTCTATCACCAGTCTTCCATTCCAAGCACTGCTGGTGAGCCGATCCAGTCCTAAAGAAATACCGCTCATGGTGTTGCCGAGCAGCATGCCCAAGAGAGGGATGGCGTAGCGTGGGTCATACCAAGGGTCAGTGCCGATCATTACGGCGAGCGCGAGCACGGTGACAGTGAAGGAGGATACGAACATGGAACTGGTGCCGAGCGCATAGCCCCAAATGCCACTAAAGCGACGTTCTTGGCGCACCATGACTTCACGCCCCGCAATCAGTAGCATCACAAAGGCCAAGGTCGCGACGAACAAAAGCTCAGCATGGGCAAACAAAACCTTTAGCACTAAGCCAATCAGAATGAGCTGAATCACCATGCGTAGCATGTTGATTAGCAGCGAGCGTTCGAGTCCGAGCTTTTGTTGCCACGACAAGGCTGCCAAGACGAGCACGAGCCCTGCTGCGAGAGAGAGATCGAGGAGTGAAAGCGGGATCACATTCATGCGTTTGCTGTGCTTCTCATACAGGTGGCCGTGATCGATCCAGAAATGCCGGTCGGCAACCCGTTCAACTTGGCGGGGGTCGTGGCTGACCCACAGGATTGCGACACTTGCTTGTTTGCAGAGGGTTTGCAGTACGCCCTCAACTGCGAGGGTTGCGTCTGGGTCAAGGCTGGCGGTGGGTTCGTCCAGCAATAGAACGCGCGGGTGATTTTCCAGCAGACGCAGTAGAGCGAGTCGTTGGCGTTCGCCGGTTGAGCAGCGCGTCACATTCCAGTCCATGCTCTCTGCGGATAGCTGCATCTGGTAGAGATGCTCGGGAAGATCGGCAGCGAAATGTTCTCCGATTTTCTCTTGCCACCATGCGCTTTCAGCATGCAAATACGCTACCTGGCGGCGCCATTCCGCGGGGAGGAAGGCCTCGCTTGACTGGCCGTCGAGATAGACCTTGCCGACATGTGGGTCGAGGTCTGCAATGGCGCGCAGTAATAGGCTTTTGCCGGCACCCGAAGGACCAGAAATCGTCACGCATTCGCCGGCGTTCAGCTCCAGATCAACTGGGCCGAGCCCTTGATTGGACAGATTGTGGACGGAGAGGAGTGGGCTGCTCATTTTTTGATCGTTATCGCCGCGTGGAAACCAAAATGGCTGGATCCGAGGGGCTTTTTTCGCTATCCTGCGCGCCTTTCCAATTATGGCTACGTAGCTCAGCTGGTTAGAGCACAGCACTCATAATGCTGGGGTCGGTGGTTCAAGTCCACCCGTAGCTACCATCTTTTTAGAACACCGCTTCAACATTGTTGGGCGGTGTTTTTTTTGTGCTCAAACTTGTCCGTTGGCTTGGCAATGGGTGCTGTGGTTTCGCATCACATGGTGAGCAACGCTACCCACTTCATGCAGGACAGGGGTTTAAGTACACGCAAACATACTAATAAACTGTACAAGAAAATATATGTTGTACAACTTTTTTGGTTTGGGTATTGTGGCGAAGTCAAATAATTTTTGACAAACACACAACACCAAAAGTAGGTCAAACCTTAGGAGGTTTAGAATGTCTACAAGAAAGTACGTTGGAGGTGGAGTTCTCTCCAGTCTCTTGTTACTCATGCCATCGATTGCAAACGCATCCGCGAACCTGAAATCGGATGACTTCGTTGGAATTTCGTTTTGGTTGATTTCAATGGCGCTTATGGCCTCAACCGTATTCTTCCTCTGGGAGACACAGAGCGTTTCCGGCAAATGGAAGACCTCTTTGGTCGTTTCTGCACTCGTCACATTCATTGCGACCGTGCATTACTTCTATATGCGTGATGTATGGATCGCTACGGGTGAAACACCAACGGTCTACCGCTACATCGATTGGCTCCTAACTGTGCCTCTGCTCATGATTGAGTTCTTCCTGATCTTGAGAGCAATTGGTCATGCGCCTGGCGGTATCTTCTGGCGACTGCTCATCGGTACATTCGTCATGCTGGTGCCAGGTTTCCTCGGCGAGGCAGGCTATATGGATGTCACGCTCGGATTCATCATCGGGATGCTCGGCTGGTTCTACATCCTGTATGAAATCTTTGCAGGCGAAGCATCAAAGTTGGCAGCCGATCAGGCGTCCCCAGCTGTGAAGTCATCATTCAATACCATGCGTTGGATCGTGACCATTGGTTGGGCGATTTATCCGCTGGGTTATGTGCTCGGTTACTTCGTCTACGTTGATGCCGCCGGCGTTACCACGGCGACTGCAAGTCAAGCACTGAATATTGTTTACAACCTTGCAGATGTCGTGAACAAGATCGCCTTTGGCTTGTTGATCTGGTACGCAGCGACCAGCGAAAGCAAGACCGCTCAGGCATAAGCCGTTTGGCAGGGCTCGCAAGAGCCCTGCTACTACTGGCTTTTATGAGAAGCCAGTAGTAGCAGTTGTCAAATTTCGGAGATTGAGCATGTCATTTATTACAAAAGAGCGCCTTGAAAGCGTCGAGCAATCTCTAGCAGCAGTAGTTTCGGCCCAAGATGGATGTGAAGAGCTTTGTGAAGCATGGCGTGCTCATTTAGCTACAGGCGGCTCACGGACAAGGCTTTTGCTGGCACTGACTGTTGGCCATGAGGCAGGGCTACCTGAGAGTACAATCCTTCATGTCGCTTTGGCTGTCGAGTTATTGCATCAAGCATCGCTGATACATGATGACTTGCAGGAGCGTGACCTCATGCGTAGGGGTTTCCCATCGGTCTGGGCGGCCTATGGTGATACCACTGCAATCAACCTCGGTGATCTGCTGATTACGGAAGCTTTTACTCAGTTAGCCAGTTTAGATCGATCATACTCGCAATCGATTTCACCTCTTATTCAGGCCATGACGGCGGCAGTGCGCACAACAATCTGTGGGCAACAGAGAGATATGCGACTAATTAATTCGCAGATTTCCATGGATGAGTACAAAAAAATCGTTCAACAAAAAACGGGTCCATTGCTGGGTCTTCCAGTTCAGATGGTGCTTCTTCTTAAACAAGAACCGGATCATCTTCTGGAGCTGAATGCATGCATTGCTGGCCAGTTTGGTCTTGCTTATCAGTTGATTGATGACTGCCTAGATTTTCCAGAGGTAACGGGTGTATTGAATGGTTTGGCTGTCATTTCAGGTCAGTCAAAAAGTCTTCAAGAAGCAAAAGTGATCTGCCAAATCGAGATTTCTCGCGCCTTGAAGGAGGGGAAAAACTTGGTGAAGTCGATGCCATGCTATGCCCAGAAAGGATTCAGGCTGATTGAAGACAAAATTCTTGCTGTTGCCTTGCAAGCAAAGAATGCCGCATGAGTACGCATGAAGTTGTTGTGATTGGTGGTGGGTTTGGAGGAATCGCAAGTGCGCTGCGACTGCGTGCGCTTGGGCATCGGGTCACTCTGATCGAGCGCAATGCGCATCTAGGCGGACGAGCGCAGTCGCTGCAAATAGATGGCTATAAGCATGATACTGGGCCAACGGTGATCACTGCGCCATATTTGTTTGATGAACTCTTTGCGCTGTTTGGTGAGCGGCGTGCGGATCATATCGAATTCAAGGCATTAGATACCTGGTACCGCTTTATTTTTGCGGATGGTGATCGCTTTGATTATGGCGGCACACCCGAGCAGATCGAGCGCGAGATTGTACGGGTATCTGCAGCTGATCTAAGCGGCTATCGTGCACTCGTTGCGCACTCGAAGCGGCTCTATGAAAAGGCATATGAGCAGTTAGGAGATGTTCCATTTAATCGGCTGAGTACCATGATCCGCCAAGTGCCCGCGCTCGCGCGCTTGCGTGCCGATCAGTCAGTGTGGCAACTAGTGTCTAAACACATCAAAAGTGACAAGCTCCGCCAGGCCTTTTCCATCCAGCCATTACTGGTTGGTGGTAACCCTTTTGATACCACTAGTATCTACACCTTGATTCATTATCTGGAGCGCGCGCATGGCGTGTACTTCGCAATGGGTGGGACACAGGCCCTAGTCGAAGCTTTGCATGGGCTGCTTCAGCGTGCCGGTGTGGAGATCCTTACACAGATGACTGTACGAAAAATTCATGTCCAGCAGCGTCTTGTCACGGCTATTGAGACGGTAAGCGATGACCTATTTAAGCCAGATTCAGTAGTTTTTAATGGTGATCCGATGCATCTCTACGATACGATGATCGAGCGTAAAGCGCAGACCACATCTATTCGCATGAAACATAAGAGCGCAAAGTTGTCGATGGGTTTGTATGTTATGTTCTTTGGGACGAAGAAAAGTTATCCAGAAGTTGCTCATCACACCATTTGGATGGGCAGTCGCTACAAAGAGCTGTTGGACGATATCTTCAATAGAAAGATTTTGCCGGAAGATTTTTCGCTTTACATTCATCGTCCAACAGCAACTGACCCAACCTTTGCGCCCCCCGGGCATGATAGTTTTTATGTGCTGGCTCCAGTTCCCCACCTAGGTTCCGGGATTGATTGGAAGGAAGAGGGGCCGAAGTTACAAGCACGTATCATTGCGGCATTGTCGCAAACAATCTTGCCTGGTTTGCAGGACAATATTGCTGCCACACATGCGATGACACCGGAGGATTTTCGTTCTGACTACCTGAGTTATCAGGGAACGGGGTTCTCCCTGGCTCCGATTTTTACTCAGTCGGCGTGGTTTCGTTTTCACAATCATGTTGAAGGCATCGAGAATTTATATCTCGCAGGCGCTGGAACCCATCCCGGGGCAGGCCTACCTGGTGTCTTAACTTCAGCGAAAGTGATTGAGCGGCTCTTCAAAGATTCATCGATCCAGAAAGCGGCTTAGTTCGAATTTTTAGTAAGGCGTAGGAGGCGATCTGATGAGTCACGAAACACTCCGTAAGCATGCCAGCACTTTTCATTTCGCCAGCCTTTGTCTGAGTGCGAAGGACTGCGATGCAGCGGCCTCGTTGTATGCGATTTGTCGAACGGTTGACGATATTGCTGATCAATCGGATAGCCCAGAGAAATCGCATAATGTCCTGCTCCAGCTCGAACATGCGATTCGCCAAGATAACGAGGCGGATGCTCTGGCGAAAAAGTTTTATGCGATTCAACCTGCGGTCGATAAGGAGGTTTTTATCGAGCTCATTCGCGGTGTGCGTTCTGACACCCAATTGGTTCGAGTTCGTTCCGAAGAAGAGTTATTGCGCTATTGTTATCGTGTTGCCGGAACCGTCGGCTTGATGATGTGCGACGTTTTTGGGGTAAAAGATGCGGGCGCACGTGCACACGCCATTGACCTTGGTATCGCCATGCAGCTCACCAATATTGCTCGAGATGTGGTTGAAGATGCCGAAAATGGTCGTCGCTATCTCCCAGAATCTTGGGTGGGTAACCTTTCGCCCTGGCAGATTCTCTCGCCCACGGATGTGCAGCGCGAAGCGATTGCTCAGGCTGTGCAAAGAACCCTCGAACTTGCAGAGGCACATTACGCTTCAGGCTTTCGAGGATTACCGTATTTGGCCATGCGCTCGCGCTTTGCCATTCTCGTTGCTGGGCGTCTTTATCGACGGATTGGGCACAAAATTGCTGCCCGTGATCATGATGTGTGGAATGGGCGTGTATTTACCACCCGATTTGAGAAGGGTATGGAGCTGCTGCGCGCATGTGTCTCGTATCTGCCCACATGCTTGGTCTCGGCTTCGGCGATCCAACATGATATGGGTTTGCATCAAGGTTTAGAGCGGCTTCCTTACGCGCACAGCAAAGCGCAGTAGGCGATGACTTGGGTCTACATCATCGGCGGCGGCGTGGCGGGTCTGAGTTTGGCCGAGGCGCTTGCGCGTTATCCATCTCTGCCAGGTGAGGTGGTCATCAGTGAGCCTCGACTGCACTATCAAAACGATAAAACCTTTAGTTTTTGGCTGCATGAATCACAGCCACTCAACTATCCGGAATTGACGCAATACAAGAGCTGGGTGTTCTCCAGAGAGGACACAGAGATTGCTCATCAAGGAAATGCTTGGCGTTATTGTCGCTTACCCAGTGCTGACTTTTATCAGCGCGCTCTTGAACGGATTCATGCGCATGAGAAGATCTGCATTGAGCATGCGCACATTGAACAAAAGCCATCTGCTGATTTTATATTTGACTCACGTCCGCCACGTATTGAGACATTCACCACCGTACAAAGCTTTGTCGGTATCGAGTTTCGTTGCGCGCATGGTCTCGCTCTCAACCAAGCTCGATTGATGACGGAGATGCGTATCGAGGATGGTATTTTCTTGTTTAATTACATTCTGCCGATCAGTGAAAATGAGTTGCTGGTCGAAGTTACCGCATTTGATCGACATCCGATTGAATATGCGCGACTTGAGCGCGAGGTCCATGACTGGATGATGGNAAAAGGGTTGCAGGGGCTTGAGTTACGGCGCGAGCAAGGCCAGATCCCAATGGGCTTGCAGTTGGATCCGGATGAAGATCATCTTGGTATGCCGATTGGCGCGCGTGGCGGCATGACCCGCGCAGCCAGCGGCTATGGCTGGCTGAATATGCGTGCATGGGCCACGAGGACTGCCGAAAGCCTAATTTCTGGCCATAAAATCCGACCCTATCGAACGCCAAGGTTGCAATCCTGGATGGATCAACAGTTATTACGAATTATCCAACAAAGGTCGGATCTACTCCCTGAGATTTTCATGAAAATGGCTGCAAAGTTATCGCCTGATCAACTCGCAGGATTCATGAGCGATGCGAGCCCTCGGCATCTATTGCCGATGATTCTGGGTGCGCCACCCCGGCCTTTCATCTATTCCGTGATGAATCGATTGAGCATGCTATGACTTGGGAGATCGCAGCTTTAGCTTTTATTGCTCTGGCTGGGGTGCCGCATGGTGCGCTCGACCCGCTCATCGCTCGCAACGAGGGGATGTACAAAACCGCCTCCGGCCAGTTTTTGTTTGCGGGCGCATATTTGCTGGTTGCCTTGCTGGTGATTGGAGTTTGGCTGTTAGCGCCAAAAGAAATGTTGGTGTTTTTTCTGATCGTTTCGGCGTTTCATTTTGGTCGAGACCAAGCGTTTTGGATGAAGGGCGCGCCATATGGTATGTTCGTTTTGGCAATACCGGCTTGGTTCCATCCTGAACAGGTTGCACAGATCTTCTCGTATATCTTGTTTGGCCAGGATCCAACAGGAATCGTCACCCTATTACAGATGGCTGGCATCGCTGCCGCATTTTTTCTAGTCCTTGGTATCGACACTTGGAATCAATGGTTTGCACTGGAGTTGTTGGCCTTGCTTGTTGCTGCTTTTATCTTTCCGCCAATTTTTTATTTCGCGCTTTTCTTTGTATTACTCCATAGCTGGAGGCATTTGAGTTTTGAATTTCGACGCTTGGCTTCATCCGAGCGGCCAGTGATTTTTAAGAATTTACTCAGTTATACCGCGCTGACTTTCTTGCTTGCTGGTCTTGCGTATGCTTTTTTCGAAAACCTGGAAACAGTCGAGCAGGCAGTTTATCAAATCCTTTTTATCGGGCTTGCAGGTCTCACGGTCCCACATATGATGCTGATTGAGTGGGTCAAGGCTGCGCGCAGCTGAGGATCTTCTTAAACACCAACTGTGTCGGGCCTTCCGTAGTCTGCGTCTTGTGACTGGCCTTCGGCTTCTGGATCAAGTCCACCCATAGGCTGCCGTGCGTCATGGCGTTTCCATACAAGGCCATCCATAATGCGTGAGGTTTGGTTACTTATTTGGAAAGGAAATCCGGTTATGAATCATCTCGCGCTCACGGCTGCTGCAGTTACATTATTTTCCAGCACGGTTTTTGCTGACTCCTCATTGCGTGTGACGCATGGTCCTTTAGATGCGCCCACGTATGTTGATGCAGCTGCTCCAGGCGACTCACCCGGTGATATGCGTATTTGGAGATTCAGTGCGACAACTTCAACCAATCAACCGGTCATGATGGATTGGGTCATGATCACAACAGGTCGTGATGCAGCATCAAAAAATCTTGAGAGTCGTATGACTTCCTCGGTCGTAACGATTGGCGCAAATGGGGAAGACACGATTCTTTTGCAGGGTGCTGGCCTTTATCCGGTCGCGGGCGCTGCCTTAAAACGTGATGTTCCACTTGACCGAGCGGTGATCGGAGGAACAGGACGCTATGCGGGTGCGATGGGTGTCGTGACAACAACGCATTTATCAGACGGCTCTTGGGAACATGTTTTCCAGATCAAATAATTCGCTGTGCAGCAACCCCTTTGGGGTTTGCTGATCTTTGTCAGAAAAAAATAGGTTGAGATAGCAATGCGATCATTATTGCAGGCCTTTCTGCTGATCTTCGCTTCGCCGCTGGTCATCGCAGATGCAAAGGTCAATCAGATCATCACGATTCTTCAGGACGTGCCTGTAATTACTCATGTTGATGTTGGTACGGCTGGAGCCTCGCATGGTGATTTGATGGCCTTTGAAGCGCCGTTTGAGACCGAGTCCGGAGAAAAGGGCATCATGAGTGGGTTCTTGCTGACGGTCGACATTCCGGTAGGGCAGGGTGAATATTTCCATGATCGTGTTGCGCAGATTGTTTTTGAATTCGGTGGAGTGGACACGATTGCGGTTGGGGGTAAGTCGGTTTATCCAGATGGGCGCGCTGAAATGCAAGCCCATGTTCAGCAAGTGCGCCCTGTCATCGGTGGGACAGGGCGCTTCATTGGTGCGCGTGGTGAGATTGCGACGACTCGACGTGATCAAGGGCACTACGAGCACATCATCACATTGGTCGATTGAAGAACAAAGCGCTGTAGGATCTTGAATGGATGACCGTTACAAAACTGGGCTTGAAGAACTCAAGAGCCATCTTGGTGATGAGGCAGAAAAATACATCGCTAAGATTGAAGAGATCTCACCTTTCTTTGCGCGTGTGAATGTCGAGTTTGCATATGGTGACATTTACAAAGAAACGGATAAGGTGCTGGATAGTGTTACTCAAGAGCTGGTCACGGTCAGTGCGTTGACAGTGCTGGGGTATGCAATACCTCAGTTGAAGGTGCATGTTGATGCCGCATTAAATCGTGGAGCATCCAAGCAGCAAATCATCGCCACGATCACGCAAATGATTGATTACTGTGGATTCCCAGCGGCAACGAATGCCTTGCTGGCAGCAAAGGAAGTGTTCGACTCACGCGGACTCTAGCCGATCCATGTCATGAGTTGTTTTCGCTTCAGCAGTTTTTTCTTTGTTGCGCTCTGGATGTTCTCCAGTGCGTCTTTTGCCGGTGGGATTCCACTCAAAGTTCAGCTGCAATGGTTCGATCAGAGTCAATTTGCTGGGTTCTATGTCGCGCATGCGCGTAAGCATTTCCAGCAAGAGGGTCTGGATGTTGAGCTACTCCCGCTGCAACTCGGGGATGATCCGGTATCGGTGTTGCAGACCAATGGCGCTGATATTGCCATCTCTAATCTTAATAATGCGCGTGGCGCCGCCCTGCGTGGTCCCGGAGTGACCAATATCGCGCAGATCTTCAGTCGCAGCGGCTTACAAGTCCTTTGTCGAATTAGTCAGGGGGTTGTTCGCCCGGATGACATGATTGGTAAAAAAGTAGGCATCTGGGGGATCGGTGATGAGCATCTTGTTGAAGGGATGTTGGATGCTCTGGATATCCCGCGCTCCCAAGTCGAATTTGTTCGTCAGAAGCCAAATGGTGAAGATTTAGTTGCTGGTAATGTGCATTGCGCAACAGCCATGAGCTATAACGAGTCGATCTCTGTTCTTAATGCGGGGGTGCCGCTATCTGATCTGATTGTGCTGCGTCCCGAAGCTTTTAACTTGGCCAATATTGAAGATGGGCTCTATGTGCAGACCGCCCGTCTTTCTGATCCTGCTTTCCAGCAGACATTGGTCAGATTTGTTCGTGCTTTGCGCAAGGGATGGGAAGATGCGCGAATTGCACCAACATTAGCGGTTGAGGCTGTTCTCAGAGTTGCGCCAGAGCTCGACCGTGACTTTCAACATCAAATGTTGGAAGAGATTTTGAATCTTATTCCAGAAGACCCAGAACGCTTCGGGATTCTAGATCTCAAGCGGTTTAATGCGCAGACTGAAAATTACAGATTTGCGGATGCTGAGAAGACTTGGCAAAAAGACGTCTGGACTTTTTCTGTGGTGAATGCGCTCGCTACAACAGATGGGAAGCAAGCGCTCTATACGCCCTCAACCATCCATTATGTAGACCAGTTTGTTTCACATCCTTTTTTCAAAGCATTGCTTTATTTTGGGGTTTTTGCCTATGCCTTGACGGGCGTTCTACATGCGATCGGTCGAGGGTACGACGTATGGGGTCGACTGGTGCTCGGTATGTTGTCTGGTGTCGGCGGTGGAACATTGCGCGACATTATTATCGGTATCGAGCGACAGCCCTTCTATTATGTGGCAGATGTCACATATCCACTTGGGATCTTGTTGGTAGTTTTATTTGTGTCGGTTTTAGTGTGGGCCAAACCAGAGTTGCCGGCTTCTAAAGGGTTTAAGCATTTGAACTCATATTCCGACATGATTGGTTTTACGGTCTTAGCAGTGACGGGTGCGGTGATTGCGATCAGCGCAGATATGCCTTGGTTCTGGGCACCTATCTGTGCTGCGCTGACATGTGCTGGTGGCGGTATGCTGCGCGACATTGTGATTAATCGCGAGCCACTTACGTTTCGGGGTGTAATCTATGAGGAGGTTGCCTTGGTCGGAGGAATTTTCCTCGTGCTCGGGCTTTATTTGTCGAATGAATTAGAGCATTTCCCGCACCCGGTCTGGATAAGTGTTGCAGGAAGCATGCTACTTGTCTTTATTCTCAAGTGGATGATTCATCATTACAACTGGAGATATCCAGTGCGCGAAGCCATCCAGTAGCGCGTGTAGGGCGTTCCCAGTGGTGGTTATGGAAATTCCCTCAGTGACGACGATTCAGGAATCGAGCTTAATGTTTACTTGTGATCATTTCTGGCGTCATCCATAACTGTATTCTTCGCAGAATCAGAGCCTGCAAAAACAGCGAGAATTCGTACGATCTCAGTGCTTGTATTGGTTCCGTTGTGGCTGCTCTGAAAGGCTTCAATGAAACGATCGTTTTGGCGATAGATCCGTTTTCCATTCACGCCATAATCCACGGTTACTTCCCCCTGCAGCACCATCGCAAATAGTGGAGCTTCATGGCGGTGCCAGCCGGTGCTCTGTCCGGGCTGCATTTCAATAATCGTTGAAGTGATTGTGGCGGTCCCATTTGGATAATGAAAACCCTGACCGATGATGGTTTCGGATGAAGAAAAGACTTTTTCCAGTGAGGGGTATTGTCCAGGCTCTGCTTGCAGCAGATTTGTCGTCGAAACAAGGAAACCTAACGCCACTATTTGGATTGTTGTTTTCATAGATCACATCTGTGGGTGGAAAAAACGGAATCTTGGTGATGACGTTAATGCGTATGGGTCGACATACGCAAAAACGCTTGCTGTAAATTTAGCTTGACCAGTACTATGGCACACGGAAAGCGATTCATCTACAACAGCTCAGAAGGAACCCATCAAATGAAGAATCTAGCTCGTGCGCTTGTTTTGGCTGCAGCGTTCCTTTCAGGCTGTTCGAGCCAGCCGGATGAGCAAAAGATTAGAGTTGCAGTAACACCTGCCTCGCCGCCAAATCTGTATGAAGATAACGGCAAAACGACTGGGATGGACCTTGAGCTATTCGAGGGTTTTGCAAAAGAGCATGGCTACGTTCTGGAGATCACTGCCTACGATTGGCAAGGCATGCTCGGTGCTGTGATTTCGGGGCAGGCGGATGTCGCATTTTCTGGAATCTCCATTACAGATAAGCGCAAAGAAGTCATGGACTTTTCGAAGCCCTATATGGATAACACGTGGAATTTAATTAGTCTGAAGAGTCGTAACATCAAGTTTGATGATCTCGCAGAGTGGAAGAGTTATTCCACGGGCTATCCTCGTGGAATGGCCTATACCGATTTCATCAAGAATAAAATGGAACCTAAGGGCTACTACTCACTTGATCAAGTCAAACTCTATCCAAGTTACAACGAAGTCCTTACAGATCTTCGCAATGGGAACATTGATCTTGCTTTTGTGGAGGGTGGGGTTTCTGCAATTTATAAGAAAAAGCTTCCATTGCAAGATAGTCATGTTTTCTCAGGATTTGATCAGTTCGGCTATGCCTTTCCGAAAGGGTCGGCGATGCGCGATGAATTCAACACCTACCTCGATAAGCTAGGTCCTGATGAGTTGGCTACGCTCAAAAGCAAATGGTTTGACTAACTTATTAGATTGAAAACTCCTCCTTGCGTATGACCTGCGTTGACTAGCAATTACGCATGACCTTCATTGAAATCGTCAGCATACTTGCTAGAGGTGCAGGATTTACCATCCTTGTGACCCTTGCTTGTGTGCTGACGGGCTTTCTCAGTGGCTTGGTCGCGGCCCTTCTTTTCCGGCTGAATATCAAGGTTTTGAATGGTTTTTTGACCTTCTTTACGTATGTATTCCGCGGCGTTCCTCTTCTCGTTCTCTTGTTCTTGGTCTTCTTTGGTTTCCCAAGCGTTGGGATCAAGATCCCACCTCTTATTGCGATGATGTTGAGTCTAGGACTGATCTGTGGGGCATATCTTGCCGAGGTTTTCCGTGGGGCATTGGCAGCGATTGATCCAGCTGAAATCATGGTTGCGCAGTCTATGGGAATGTCACGCGCTCAAATTCTGATTTCAATTGAAATGCCACAGATGTTGCGTTTTTCTGCTCCGGGAATGCTGAATGAATTTACAACCGTTCTGAAGTACTCGCCTTTTGCATATACCGTGGGGGTGCCAGAGATCTTGAAAGAGGCAACCTCTTTAGCACTGACCACGCTGCGAGGCATGGAAATCTATTTGGCAGTCGGAGTGCTTTATTTCTTGATCTATAAAGTAATGATGGAGGCCTTTCTCATGATTGAGCGTCATTACATGATCCCTGGATTTAGGAAGATCTAGATCATCATGGCACTACTTGCAGTCCGGGCTCTTGCTAAGGAATACGGGGGCATTCACGTCTTACAAGGCGTGGATTTCACTCTCGATAAAGGTGATATGAAAGTTGTTATGGGCCCTTCTGGATGCGGCAAAACAACACTGCTTCGTTGCCTGAACCGCCTTATCGAGCCCTCCGCAGGAGAAATCATTTTTGATGGCATCAAGATGCTGGACCCGAACGTTGACATTCGTCAATTACGCCAGCGTATCGGCTTCGTATTTCAAAACTTTGCCCTTTATCGTCATCTCACCGTGCTGGATAACGTGAAATTAGGTTTGCGCAAACTGCGCGGCTTGAATGATGTAGAAGCTGGGAGGAGGGCAATCCGCGAACTAACCCGGGTTGATATGCATCTGCATCAAGATAAATATCCCGCTCATCTCTCGGGTGGCCAACAGCAGCGTGTTGCGATTGCGAGAGCCTTGGCGATGGATCCAGCGGTGTTGTTCTTTGATGAGCCAACCTCGGCTCTTGATCCGTTGATGGCGCGTGAAGTGGCAGGCCTCTTAAATCGACTGCACCAAGAAAATGTAACTATTCTTTGTGTAACGCATGATGTAACGCTTGCAAAGAATCTTCCTGGAGACGTGCTCTTCTTGAATCATGGCCGCGTTATTGCTGAAGCGCCGATCCGACATCTGATGCTAGACCATGATATGCCCGACGTGCGCGCTTTCTTCGAGGAAAAGGAGGGCTCCGCGTGAGTCATCCGTTTGGTTTTCTTCAGGATATGCTGGATTACTGGCCTCAGATTCTGAGTGGGCTCTCGAATACGTTATTGCTCTCTGCCACGATCACCGTAACGGGATTGCTCGCGGGGATTGTTGTATTCCGCTTAACGCTGAGTCAAAGCAAAGCAGTTCAAAGCGTTACAGCAGGCTATATCTCATTTTTTATAGGCACTCCTCTAATCGTTTTGCTTTTTTTGATGTATTACGGTCTTCCACAGTGGGATATTCGACTTTCCCCATTCAGTATCGCTGTGATTGGTTTCACCTTGAATGTGGCTGCCTATAACTCGCGATACCTCAGTGCGGCCTATAACGGACTCGACTCGAATCAAATGATGGCGGCATCCGCACAGGGATTTTCGCAACAGCAGATTTTTAATCTCATCATCTTGCCGCAAACGCTTCGACGGGCCATTCCCGGGCTGACAAACCAGGTGGCGCTCAATATCAAGGACAGCTCGATTGCATTCTTGATCCAGTTCGTGGACTTCTTTGCGCAAATGCAAGAACAGGCTGCATTGAACTTTCAATATCTCAAGGTTTATGCCATTGCGGGCGCGGTGTATCTGATCTTGGTCTCCGTTGTGATTTTTGCGAGCAAGCGTCTCGAGCATCGATATTCCATTCCGACCTAGGGCGCGCCGGATCAGGGGTTTTGATGGCGGGTCGACCAGGACCAGAAGAGTCTAGAAAATTTCTTCTTTTTTATGAGCACCGGCGAGAGGCTCTCGGTGTGTTTTTTACTGTGAGGCATTGCGCTTCTATGCGATCAGCGATAGTTTCTTAAGTGTTTTAGGAGTTTCTTATTCATTAATTGATCGCTTCCCCCCGGCTTCAGGGGAGGCTCGGAGTGTGTGTGGACTCGTTTCTTTTTGTCATCAATTCGCAAGACCCCATGTGGATCGCAATCGCGTTCATCTGTGGTTTGTTGGTGAAACTGGTAGGGCTGCCGCCATTGATTGGTTTTCTGGTTGCGGGCTTTGTTTTGAATGCAGGAGGCGCCCAGAGCGGTGTGTTCCTGCAGGGTGTTGCGGATCTCGGCATCACACTGTTGTTGTTCACGATTGGGCTGAAGTTAAAGCTGAACACCCTCGTGCGTTCCGAAGTGTGGGGGGTCGCCACATTGCACATGGGTACGATCACGCTGCTGTTTGCTGGTTTCGTTTTGATACTTGCCCAGCTCGGTTTACCGCTGTTCCGAGATCTCGACCTGCCGACAGCATTGCTGATTGGTTTTGCCTTGTCATTTTCGAGCACGGTGTTCGCAGTCAAGATTCTGGATGCATTAGGTGCGACCGGTTCGCGTCATGGGCGGACATCGATTGGTGTGTTGATCGTGCAGGATATTGCTGCTGTGATGTTCTTGGCATTAAGTACTGGAAAGGTGCCTTCGCTATGGGCGCTGGGGCTGTTGTTGTTGATCCCGCTTCGTCATGTATTGCACTGGATTTTGGATCATACCGATCACGGTGAGATGTTGGTGCTGTATGGAATTGTGCTTGCGCTTGGTGGGTCAGATCTCTTTGAGATGGTGGGCATGAAGGCCGATCTCGGGGCATTGGTATTTGGGATGTTGTTGACTTCGCATCCGAAGGCGACTGAGCTATCGCGCATTTTGATGAACTTTAAAGATCTGTTCTTGGTGGGTTTTTTCTTGAGTATCGGGATGTCGGCGATGCCTGGCTGGGCCGAGGTGTTGGCAGCCGTCTTATTGTTATTGGTATTGCCGATCAAAGTGGCGTTGTATTACGGGCTGTTTAGCGGGTTTAAGTTGCGCGCGCGCGCGACTTGGCAATCCTCATTGAATCTTGCGAACTACAGTGAGTTTGGTTTGATCGTCGGTGCGTTAGCGGCTGCGAATGGCCTTTTGCCACAGGAGTGGTTGGCCGTTTTTGCGATTGCTCTGGCGGCCTCTTTCATCATCGCCGCTCCGTTGGCGACATCGGGCGACACCATCTATTCCAGCTGGCGAGATCGCCTGAAACAATTCGAGCGTACGCGTCGCTTGCATGATGATGAAGATTTGAATGCGCTTGATGTTGAGGTCATGGTGATTGGGATGGGGCGTATGGGTACCTCTGCCTATAAAGCATTCAGTGAAAGTTATCCCGGTAAGGTATTGGGGATCGACTTAGATGCGGACAAGGTGCATGCGCATCAAGCTGCGGGCTTGAATGTCATGGTTGCGGATGGGACAAACCCCGACCTTTGGTCGCAAGCACAGGGATTGCCGCGACAGTTGAAGTGGGCCGTTCTATGTCTGCCGAGCCATCAGGCCAATATTCAGGCGGCGCGTCGACTCAAAATGAATGAGGCGCAATGTCAGATTGCAGCAACAACCAAGTTTGTTGATGAAGCCGATGAACTGAGGGCAGAGGGTGTCGATTTTGTCTTTAACATCTATGCTGAGGCTTGTGCCGGTTTTGCGAATGACTTGCGCAAGCGTTTTGCTGTGCCCCTGACTGCGGAGGGCTGATCCGTAAATTTGGACATCGACGCGGAACGACGATATCGTCAGCTGGTCGAATCAAGATGCGTGAGTAGCCGGAGGAATGCCTCATGTCTGATCTCATTGATTTGGATGTTCTCAAACATCAGCTCTGCCGAGCCTTTCGGAACCTGCGTCTTGCCAGTGAGGTCGTGATCCAGTGGGATCCAGAAACGGGGATGAAGCTCGTACCGCAATACACCGATGTAAACGTCGTTGATGCGGAAGAGATGATTGCGAGTCTGCTGGCAGGTCGACTGCACACCACCGGCATTGACACCTCTGAAGATGAAGCCTTTCTAGAAACCGTTCCGTCTGAAATCATCGATCGGCTGTGGAATGAGATCGTTGAGACGGTGAAGCCGATTGTCGATCGGGTTACCGAGCAAGAGCTGCATTACATGTCGCGCGCGCTCGAGAAGCGCGGTGCAATTCGACTACGTCTGCCGACCTATCATTAAATTTCGGGCGAGATGATGTTCCCGCGTATTGTGCTGGGCCAATTCGGTTGTGTCCTGACAGTTCTTTTGGACTTGCTCTTTCTATCAGTTGCGCATGCTGACCGAGTTGGAAACTCGGATCCGTGCAGTGATAGAAGATCCGATGGGATGGATCTACTTCTCTACCGATAGTGGAGAGATCTACCGCATCAGGCCGGAAGATTCTTAGGCTTTGGATCAGACTTCGGCCTGAAGAAGCGATACGCCAGATGTTATCGCGTAGGCCGCTAGCGTGAAGTAAACCAGAGCCGTAATCCAGCGACCTGCCTTGCTCCAACGCGTTTTCCATCGTGTCGCCATAAAATTTGAATGACGAATTTTTTTCGATAGTGCAGCAGATGCAAATACATATGCGCCATCACTGAGCGCTGCGATGATCACAAACACGATGCCCAACCCAAGCGTTGCTTCCCAAGAGAGTGTGGTTTGATTCAAGAACTGTGGCAGGAAGGCGGCGAAAAACAGCATGGTCTTTGGGTTGAGCAATGCAACCCAGAATCCATCACGAAAATGTGGTCGTAGCGAACGTACGTCAGGTGCAGTGAAGTCTGTGCTGTTGCGATTACGCAAGGTAAGTGCGGCGAGCACGAGTAGATAGAGGCCGCCCAGCCACTGAATCAACCCAAGGAGAGCGGGAACGAGTGCCAGTAGTGTGGCGATGCCGATAGAAGCGCCCAGTGCGTTGCCAAAATTCCCGAAGGCAACGCCCAAGGTTGCTGCCAGCCCCGCCCTGCGTCCTTCGGATAATGTTCGATTGACTAGAAAGGCAACGCCTGGGCCCGGTGCAGCAGCCAACAACAAGCTTGCAAGCGCAAATGCAATCAGACTTTGGTTGGAAAGGGTGGTAAACACTTTTATCCTTTGATGCGAGTGGTTGCATCCTAGCAACCCTTAGATCATGGAGTACATGCTTGAGCACGCCATCCAATCCAGATCCTTTGAATCCGCCATCGGCTAAGCCCGCGACCAACCTCTCGGGTTGGACCCACTTCCGCCATGCCTTTGGCTGGTCGGTGCGCGGTCTCATCAGCGCGTATCGGGGCGAGTCTGCATTTCGACAAGAAATCTTCTTGGTGGCCGTGCTCATTCCGTTGGGGGTTTGGTTGGGGGAAACCAATGTTGAGCGTGCCTTGCTGGCGATGAGCCCTTTATTGATTTTGATCGTTGAGCTGTTGAACACGGCAGTGGAGTCTGCCATTGATCGGATTGGCCCTGAATTTCATGACCTTTCTGGGCGGGCGAAGGATATTGGTTCGGCATCCGTGTTTGTGACGCTGGCTGCGGTCGCTGTGCTTTGGGCGCTGATTCTCTTCACCTGAGCATTTCGCAGATCTCGGACATAAAAAAAGCCCCGCCGAAGCGGGGCTTTTCTTTGCGTCACCGGAGTGACGCACTTTCAGTCAGTACGACTTACTTAGCAACCGGAGCAACCGGAGCGTAGCCGTAGTACTGCGGCTGGCTCTGGCCGTTGCCAGTAGCGCGGCCGTTGCCAGCGAAGTCAGAAGCAGCGTCCATGTTCGCAGTACCCTTAGCATTGATAGTCATGCTGAAGTCACCAGAAGCGGCACCGTTGCCCTTGCCAGCAGCGTTAGAAGCGAAGTCGCCGTTAGCGTCGCCACGACCCATGTTGTTGTCGAAAGCGGTTGCAGAACCAGCAGCCAGAACCAGAGCGATTGCAGCAATCTTCTTCATGAGAGATCTCCAAAAAAAGTTAAAAGTCATTTAAAATCAAAAGCTTCTTGGTCGAGCGGGTTGTGTGTGCCCTTCCAATGCTGCGCAGTTTGCCGTTATTCAATGAAATTGTAAAATGTAAAGTTTCTATCTGCCTATTATTTTTAATAATGTATGGCGGTGAGTTGGTTTCTTGAGGGTGCGCTGGCTGTATCAGTACTTCAGTGCACATTAAAACAGCATGATTCCCTGTTATGGCACACTTCGCGGTCACTCGACCTTGAGGAGAAGCGCTGAGTGAAACGAAGTGTCTTAATTGGCGTAACGCTGCTTGCTGTTTGGATTGGCATTACCCATACGTTGGAGCTGCCAACAGAGTTTGCCATCGTGATGGGTGTGGCCATCCTTGTATTCTTTGTTGGAATGTTTGGTGTCGACATCTGCTATTTGTTGCGTGGGGAATCCTGCAAGTTCAAACAAGCAGAGGCCTCCGAAGAGCCCCAAGAGCCGCTGAACTAAAAAACGCCGCATTGCGGCGTTTTTTATGGAGTCCAGGTTTTGTTTTTACTTCATCGGAATCTGTACGGTGAAGGCACCGCGCACGTCCCCAACTTCAAAGCCAACTGCCTGATCATCTGGATAGAGGCGCGTGATCTCTGAGCGCAGCTCAGGCTTTACTGCGCCATGGCAGTTGTAGCAGGGACCGAAGAGTGGAATGGCTTTCATGTAGCGGAAGGTTTTTGTGCCATTGGCATCGACCACTTCATAGTGCTCCAGGTTTTTTGCAGCTTCACCTGCGGCATGGCGTTCATCAAAGGCTTTCAGGACTGCGGTTTCCCACGCATCTGGTTGGTTCTTGGGGTTGCGAATTCGCAGACTGGTACGACGGACATCTACGCCATGTTTGGCCGCGACCTCTTGGGTTAGTTTTTGCGCGTTCTCGTTGCAGAAATGAATGGCATTGATTGGGCCGCCGGACTGCAACGCTTTCTCCATGTCTCCTTTGAGGACTTTCAGTAATTCGCCGGCAGCAGTGCGGCTGGCGGTGAGTTCGACGGCGTCGGCCGCGAGTGTTGGCGCGGCGCTATTGCAGAGTAGGAGTGCGGCGCCAATGAGCTGGGCGCGTTTGTGAAATAAGGACATCTTCATGAGGTCGTTCTCCAGGTCGTTTATGTGTTATCGACTTTTTGTGAATGCCCCTGCGTGCGGATGCAGTGTGCTGCGTCTCACTCGTAGTGCGCGCAATGTGCGTCTTTTCCTTATATATTGCAAGGTTTTTTCGGGTCGCATTGAGTGGTGACTGGGTATCTCGGCCAAGAAAAACACTATTCAATTAAATACTATAATGTTAGACTTGCGAGCATCATTCACAGTTTGAGGACATTTTCATGAAACAGTTGATGTTGTTGGCGGTAGCGGCCGCATTCTTGGGGGGGTGTGCAAGTGTCGCAAGTGAGCCCGTTGTGGTTGCGCCTGCTGCAGAGCCCGTTGCGCCTGCGGCTGAGTCTGTCGTGGTCGCGCCAGTTGCACCGCCTGTCGAGGACGTTTCTGTCCAGCCCGAGCCGGTTGAGACTGAAATCCCGGTGGCAGCAACTGAAGCAGGTCAGACCCAGGGTGAAGTTGCTGGGCAGGCTGCGGCCCGTGGACAAGCTGCTGCGCAGGGTGAATTCAGCATGACCATTCAGGGCAGTGGACGCGTGCAGACGGATACTACTTTTGATGGATCCTCGAAAGCACAAGGTATGGCGGACGGTGAATCCCGTCCATAAGTCATCTGAGATGCGGTGTTGAATTACCCGCAAATCACGCCCAGTTACAAAAACCCGCTTCGGCGGGTTTTTTCTTGTGGCTCGTTCGGTACAGTGTGGGCATGACACCCGTTGCACTTCATTCATGGTCCGCGCTTGCAGATTGCACACCAACCTACGCCTTAGTGGCTGGGGTAGATTTGGTGCTGATTCGGAGCAAAGACGTGGTATCGGTTTTGTATGGCCGTTGCTTGCATCGCGGTGCGCTATTGGCCGATGGGTACATCGATGAGCAAAGCCTGATTTGTCCTTTGCATCACTGGGATTACCGCATCGATAGCGGGGTCTCCGAGTACAACAACAAAGAGGCGTTACAAAAGTTCAACGCTTGGGTTGAGGAAGATCAGGTTTGGGTCGATGCAGACGAAATTGCTGCATGGGCAACACAGCATCCGCAGCCGTATCAGCGTGATGCCTATCTCGGGCTATTTGCAGATTCGCATGGGGCCGCAGAAGAGCCGTACACATCCGAAATTCAGAAGCTTGCGAAATTGGGACCAGAAAAGGTCGGCCATGGGCCGATGGCTGCCATGGGTGTGCCGCGGCGTGCGCTGCCGAACTGGGATGATCTGCAAATCCTGACCGCTCAGTTGGCCAGATTTCCATTGTTAGAGGATGTGCCAGTCGCCTCGGAAGTCATCATTGGTCCGCGTGCANATAAACCTTTGCGGTTGGAGATTCCCCTGTTGATCTCCGATATGAGTTTTGGTGCGCTCTCTAAGCCCGCCAAGATCGCCCTTGCGCGGGGCGCGGAACAGGCGGGTACGGGGATTTGTTCCGGTGAAGGCGGCATGTTGCCGGAAGAGCAGGAAAGTAATGCGCGCTACTTCTATGAGTTAGCCTCTGCGCGTTTTGGTTTTTCTTGGGAAGCCGTTGCGAAGGCACAAGCGTTCCACTTCAAAGGCGGGCAAGCGGCAAAGACGGGTACGGGCGGCCACTTGCCTGGCAGTAAGGTCACGTCGGAGATTGCGCAGGTGCGTGGCCTGCAGCCGGGTGAAGATGCGATCTCGCCGGCAACCTTTCCCGAATGGCAAGACCTTTCTGCCGTGCGCGACTTCGCGACCGAGGTGCGGGTACGAACCGGTGGCATCCCAATTGGGTACAAGCTGTCTGCCCAACACATTGAGCGTGATCTGGATGCTGCGTTTGAGGTTGGTGTGGATTACATCATCCTCGATGGTCGAGGTGGTGGCACAGGTGCGGCGCCAACCTTGTTTCGTGATCACATCTCGGTACCCACTATTCCGGCCTTGGCCCGCGCACGGCGGCATTTGGATCGCAGTGGGCAGGCGGATGTGACGTTGATTATCACTGGTGGATTACGAACGCCTGCAGATTTTGTTAAAGCACTTGCTCTGGGTGCAGATGCCGTTGCGTTGGCGAATGCGGCGATGCAAGCAATTGGTTGTATTGCCATGCGAGCCTGTCATACCAACGCATGCCCAGTCGGCATTGCGACGCAAAAAGAATCATTAACACGGCGCTTGCAGGTGGATGTTTCCGCGCAACGCCTTCGCAACTTCTTGTTGGCATCCAATCAGTTAATGCAAACAATGGCGCGTGCCTGTGGGCATCAACGTCTCGCTGATTTCTCGCGGGATGATCTCAGCACCTTCAAGCGTGAAATGGCTGAGCTTTGCGGCGTTTCCTTTGCGGGGCTGGCATAACGCAAAACGGGGCGCTCTTGCGAACGCCCCGCTTTCGGGAATTGCGATAAATATGGTCGGAGCGAGAGGATTCGAACCTCCGACCCCTACGTCCCGAACGTAGTGCTCTACCAGGCTGAGCTACGCTCCGAAAAACAAAACCTTCTGGATCGAATGCTGGCGTCTGGATTCATGATGCTGAATCCAAATTACTGTATGTCGACCAAGATCAGAAAGTGCGCTGAACTGTGAATGCGGCGAGATCCGCAAGCGACTGGCGATAGGCTGAGTCGGGAAACACGTCCAGTGCGCGGGCAGCGGCTTCAGCCTCGTTCCGCGCGGCGGCGAGAGTGTACGGGATCGCGCCAGTCGACTCAATGGCATTGAGGATGGCGGGAAGCTCATCGCGACTGCCTTCTTCAATGGCGGCGCGCACACGCGCCTTGTCCAGATCTGAACCGTTTTCTAAGACGTGTAGCAAGGGCAACGTTGGTTTGCCCTCCGCAAGATCATCGCCGAGATTTTTGCCGGTTTCATTGGGGTCGGCGGCATAGTCCAGCGCGTCATCCACTAGCTGGAACGCATTGCCGAGGTGGCGACCATAGGCCGCCAATGCGGTTTCCTGTTCGGCAGATGCGTTGGTCAATAAGGCGCCTAGTTGGCCTGCCGTTTCAAATAAGCGGGCAGTCTTGCGATAGATCACGTCGTAATAACGCGCCTCGGTGGTGTCGGGGTCATGCTGATTGAGCAACTGCAGCACTTCGCCTTCGGCAATTACATTGGTGGTGTCTGCCATCAGCTTCATCACGGCCATGCGATCGAGCTCTGCCATCATTTGGAAGGCGCGTGAGTAAAGGAAATCGCCGGTAAGCACGGCTGCTTCGTTGCCGAAGACGTGGTTGGCGGTCTCGCGACCGCGGCGCAGATCCGAGGCATCGACGACGTCGTCGTGCAGTAGGGTAGCGGTGTGGATGAATTCGATGATGGCAGCGAGCGGGACATGGTCATGTCCGCTGTAGCCTGCTGCCCGCGCGGCTAAGACCACGATCAGCGGGCGCACGCGTTTGCCACCGGCCCCAATGATGTAGTGGCCGAGTTGGTTGATCAGGACAACATCGGAGCTGAGGCGTTCGAGAATCAGTGCATCGACTGCGGCAAGATCATCCAGCACCGGTGCGCGAATCGCGTCCAGCGGGCTCGTAAGCAAGGTTTTCGGTGCGGGAGCGACGGTCACAGTGCCGCGAATGCTAGGGAGGGGGGCGTAAAAGGTCAATTTCAGTGTGAAAATTCAGGGCGAATTTCCTTGAATTCGGAGCTTTTTCGTTTGACCGGCCGAATCGGCCTGCGTACAATTCCGCGCTTTCCCGGTGCTGCCAGCGATTGGAGACAATCTTGGGGGTGCCGGCCCGCACAGATTTACCGATTTTTCGGAACAGATTACGGAGCGATCCATGTACGCAGTCATTCGCACGGGTGGCAAGCAGTATCGTGTTAGCGAAGGCGACACGCTGCGCGTTGAAAAGCTGAATGCCGACGAAGGCGCCAACATCGAATTCGATCAGGTGCTGATGGTAGGCAACGGCGACGACGTCAAGATTGGCAAGCCAACCCTCGCAGGTGGTAAGGTCACTGCAACGGTTACTGCGCAGGCGCGCGCGGATAAGGTGATGATCATCAAATTCCGTCGTCGTAAGCATTACCGCAAGCAGCAGGGTCACCGTCAGTATTTCACCGAAGTGAAGATCACCGGTATCCAGGCGTAAGCTGGATCCGCTTTCAAGGTAAGAAACCATGGCACATAAAAAAGCAGGCGGTAGTACTCGTAACGGTCGCGATTCGCAGTCCAAGCGTTTGGGCGTGAAACGCTTCGGTGGCCAGCAGGTACTGGCTGGGAACATCCTCGTGCGTCAGCGCGGCACTCACTTCCATCCGGGCGTGAATGTTGGTCGTGGCGGCGATGACACGCTGTTCGCTAAGGCCGATGGCGTGGTCACCTTCGAAGTGAAGGGTCCGTACAAGCGTAAGTTCGTCAGCATCTACCCTGCTGCCTAAGACGACTGAGTTGCCAGAGACGAAAAAGCCCCGTCCTGGTGACGGGGCTTTTTTATTGCGCGTAAGTCTTGGTTAGGATGCTTTCATGAAATTCGTCGACGAAGCCACCATTTTTGTTAGCGCCGGTAATGGCGGCAATGGCTGTGCGAGCTTCCGTCGCGAGAAATATATTCCCAAGGGCGGCCCAGATGGCGGCGATGGTGGTGATGGCGGTAGCGTATGGCTGGAAGGCGATGAAGGTCTGAATACGCTTGCGGACTTCCGCTTTGAGCGCCAGCACCGCGCGCAACGTGGCCAAGATGGGATGGGCAAGCAGCGCACTGGCGCCAAGGGCGAAGATAAGGTGTTGCGTGTGCCGATTGGCACAGTTGTGTTTGATCACGAAACCGAAGAGCGCATTGGCGAAGTTCTGGCCCATGGTGAGCGCTTGCTGGTGGCGAAGGGCGGTTATCACGGCATTGGCAACATTCACTTCAAGAGCAGCATTAATCGTGCGCCGCGTCAGTTCACATCGGGCAAGCCGGGTGAAGAGCGTGAGTTGCGCTTGGAAATGCAGGTGTTGGCCGATGTGGGTCTTCTTGGCTTGCCCAATGCGGGTAAGTCATCGTTGATTCGATCTGTATCTGCGGCCCGTCCGCGTGTAGCCGACTATCCATTCACCACCTTGCATCCAAATCTCGGTGTGGTGTCAGTTGAGCCACATCGCAGCTTTGTGATGGCCGATATTCCGGGCTTAATCGAAGGTGCGGCAGAAGGCGCAGGCCTAGGGCATCGTTTCCTTAAGCATCTGTCGCGTACGCGCTTGTTATTGCACTTGTTGGATGTATCCGGGATTGAAGGTGTCGCCGACCCAGTCGAGGCGTTTCATACGCTTGAGCGGGAGCTGGCCCGATATGATCAGGCGTTGGCGTCACGTCCGCGTTGGTTGGTGTTGAATAAGATTGACTTGTTGCCGGCGGATGAGGTCGGTGTGCGCTGTAAGGCGATTGTGAAGGCGCTGAAATGGAAGGGGCCGGTGTATCGGATTGCTGCGATTAGTGGTGAAGGTACGAAGCCGTTGGTATATGACATCATGAAAGAAATTGAAGAAGGACACTTGCCGACCCTTACTACGCAAACCGACCATCAGTGGCCGGAGCATCAATCGGGTAATGTGAGTTCGGACTACTAAAAGTAGGCCAAACAGGTAGATTGGCAATCAGGATGCAACGACAAAAGTTCACGCAAGCCGGCACCTGGGTGATCAAGCTCGGGAGTGCGATTCTGACCAATGATGGTCAGGGTCTGTCTGCAGAGGCGATTCGCGGTTGGGTCGAACAGATCGTACTGCTGCGCCAGCGTGGCTATCGTATTGTGTTGGTGTCTTCCGGTGCGGTGGCAGAAGGCATGCAGCGTTTGGGTTGGGCCGAGCGCCCTCATGCGTTACGTGATTTGCAGGCGGCGGCGGCGGTTGGGCAGATGGGTCTGGTGCAGGCCTATGAATCGGCCTTTATGACGCATGGAATTCGTACCGCACAAATCCTCCTGACGCATGATGATTTGTCCGATCGCCGTCGCTATCTCAACGCGCGTTCGACCTTGCATGCGCTGCTCGATCTGAATGTGATTCCCATCATTAACGAAAACGATACAGTTGCGATTGACGAGATCCGCTTCGGTGACAACGACACCTTGGGTGCGTTGGTGGTGAATCTGGTCGAAGCGGACTTGTTGGTGATCCTGACCGATCAGGCGGCCTTGTTTGATGCGGATCCGCGCATCAACGCGCAGGCACAACGCATTGCGCAGGCGCCTGCCGATGACGAACAGCTCGACGCGATGGTCAGTGAGGGCGGTAAGCTCGGGCGTGGCGGCATGATTACCAAGCTGCGTGCAGCGCGTTTGGCTGCGCGATCCGCGGGCGCGACTTGGATTCTGCCGGGGCGGCGTGAAAGCGTATTGTTGGAGGCGGCCGCCGGCGCGGACATCGGTACCTTGTTAACCCCGAGTGAAGAGCAGCGTCTTGCTGCGCGGAAACGCTGGTTGGCTGGACATCTGCAGTTGGCAGGCAAGCTCTGGCTGGATGAGGGCGCGGTACGCGTGCTGAAGGAATCGGGCAAGAGTCTGTTGGCGGTCGGTGTGCGTAAGGTCGAAGGTGCGTTTGAGCGCGGTGAAGTGGTGGCCTGCCTCGATCCGAATGGGCAGGAAGTGGCACGTGGGTTGGTCAATTACGACGCCGACGAAGCGCGCAAAATTGCCGGTCAGCCAAGTGTCCAGATTGAGGCATTGCTTGGCTACATCGACGAAGAAGAGTTGATTCATCGTAACAATATGATCTTGTCGCGCTGAGCAAGCTCTTCAAGCGGGCGGTGGGCCATAAAAAACCGGCTTGCGCCGGTTTTTTGTTTCGAGCGTTTGGCGTTTAAGCCATGGCGCGAATGTGACCGTTCAGGCGGCTCTTGTGACGTGCAGCCTTGTTGGCATGGATGTGACCTTGCTGGGCGGCACGATCAATTGCCGGAACGGCGTCCTTGTATGCCGCTTCCGCTGCGCTCTTGTCGCCGCTCTGAATCGCTGCCACAACCTTCTTGATATAGCTGCGCAGCATGGAACGGCGGCTACGGTTATGAAGGCGATGCTTGTCAGCTTGGCGGGCACGCTTGCGTGCCTGTGCGGTATTTGCCACGTCGGTATCCTTTCAATCTCTACAATTCGTTGAGGTCTTCGCGAGTGGCCTCTTCATAGGCCAGCGCGGAAAGCGGCGTATTTTGACGATGGGCCTGCGCACTGTCAATCAATTCAGTGCGATACTGCGCCGCCATGAGTTCTTTGTTCCGTTCCACCGCTGTGGTCAGCGCAATGACCTTTCTGTCACGGATTCTCGGGTTGGTCCGCGATATCGTGGTTGCGCGGTTTTTTGGCGCGGGACTGGCCACAGACGCATTTTTTGTCGCCTTTAAGATTCCGAACTTTCTCCGACGTTTGTTCGCAGAGGGCGCATTTTCACAGGCGTTCGTTCCTGTTCTCTCCGAATACCAGTCTCAGAGGGGGGCTGCGGCTACCCAAGCCTTGGTCGATCAGACCGCGCGTCGTCTTGCTTTGTCTGTGTTTGGGGTGACGCTGGTCGGCGTGCTTGCAGCCCCGATCTTGATTTATCTCTTTGCGCCCGGGTTTACCGATTTAGGGCGCCGCGCGATGGCGGTTGACATGTTGCGCATCACATTTCCGTATTTGTTGCTGATTTCACTGACGGCGTTCTTCGGTGCGATCTTGAATGCCAATAATCGGTTCGCGATTCCGGCATTTACTCCGGTACTACTCAATCTCAGCCTTATCGGCGCCGCCATCTGGCTGTCGCCCCAGCTGGACACGCCTGTCTATGCGCTGGCATGGGGTGTGTTCATCGGTGGTGCTGCTCAGCTGTTGTTGCAGGCTGTCGCACTCAAACGTTTGGGGATGTTCCCGCGTTGGGGGCGTTCGATTGCAGCGGAGCAAGTGGCTGGTGAGGAAGGCGTGCGGCGTATCCTCAAACTGATGCTGCCCGCTTTGTTCGGGACTTCGGTGTCGCAGTTGAACCTGCTGTTAGATACCTTGCTGGCGTCTTTATTGGTGGCGGGCAGTGTGTCGTGGCTGTACTACGCTGATCGTCTGATGGAATTTCCATTGGGGGTCTATGGTATTGCCTTGGCTACGGTCATCCTGCCAGGGTTATCGCGCAAGCATGCGGATGCGAACGGTGCGCACTTTAGTGCGACGCTCGACTGGGCGTTGCGCATGGTGGTATTGATTGCGGTGCCGGCCAGTGTTGGGCTTGGTGTGTTGGCCGGGCCTTTGTTGTCGACCTTGTTTGAATATGGTGAGTTTGCGCACAGTGACGTGCTGATGGCGCAAGCGGCGTTGTGGGCGTATGCCAGCGGATTGCTTGCGTTCATCTTGGTCAAGGTGTTGGCGAATGGCTATTTCGCACGCCAAGACACCAAGACTCCAGTGCGCATCGGCATCATCGCGATGATCAGCAATATGTTGCTGAATGTTTTGTTTATCGCCTTGTTGTGGGTATTCGATTTTGGTGTGCTGCATGCGGGATTGGCGCTGGCAACTGCGGCCTCAGCGTTTGTAAATGCGTACTTGTTGGGGCGAGGGTTGCTCCGTAGTGGTGTATTGCAGTTACATCCCGGTTGGCGACGTTTGTTGCTTCAGGTGAGTCTTGCCAGTGCAGTGATGGGGGCGGTGTTAATTTGGTTGCAGCCGACGTTGGCGGTCTGGTCAAACGCAGCAATGGGCACACGCGTGTTGTGGTTGTTGGGCCTGGTTTTATTCGGTAAGGCGATTTATTTCGCCGTGCTGGGTGTGGCGGGGTTGAGGCCACAGCATCTGAAACATCCTTAGATAGGGCGGGACGCTCAGGAATTCATTTCTGGGGTCGCTGTGAGAAGCGGGCAGACCCGCTAGAATGCCGGCTTTATTTAAAAACAACGATTCACTGCATGGAACTCATTCGCGGCTTGCACAATTTGCGCCCGCGTCATCACGGCTGCGTGGCGACCATTGGCAATTTCGACGGGGTTCATCTCGGTCATCAGCACGTCTTGGGCGAGCTGGCGCAAAAGGCGGACACCCTCAAAGTGCCTGCGGTTGTGATTACGTTTGAGCCACAGCCGCAGGAGTGGTTTCGGCCGCAGGAGTGCCCGGGTCGCCTGACCCGTTTCCGCGAAAAGATCCAAGCGTTGCGTCGCCTCGCCGTGGATCGGGTCTTGGTATTGTCGTTCAACCAGAAGTTGGCTTCGATGGCGCCCGTCGATTTTGTCCAGCAGGTTTTGGTCGATGGCCTTGGGATCCAGCATCTTGTGGTTGGTGATGATTTTCGTTTTGGTGCCAAGCGTGCGGGCGACTTCGCTTATCTCAAGCAGGCAGGTGTCGAGTTTGGTTTTAGCGTAGAGAACATGCGCAGCTTTGAAATCGATGCGGCACGAGTGAGTAGTACGCGTATTCGTAAGGCATTGGGTGAGGGTGACTTGCAGGCGGCTGAGCGTTTGTTGGGGCGCCCTTATCGTATGAATGGTCGGGTGGCACATGGCGACAAAAAAGGACGCACGATTGGCTTCCCGACGGCCAACATTCATCTGCATCGCAAAGTCAGTCCGATCAGGGGAGTCTTTGCAGTCGAGGTTTATGGTATTCCGGGTGAGCCGGTAGCCGGTGTGGCAAACGTGGGCACGCGCCCGACGGTGGGCGGAACGCGCTTGCAGTTGGAAGTGCATTTGTTTGATTTCAATGCCGAGATCTATGGATGCCATGTCTCGGTGGATTTTCTGCAGCGCATTCGTGACGAACAGCGCTTTGAGTCGTTTGATTTGTTGCGTCAGCAGATTGATCGCGATGCGTTGCAGGCACGAGAGTTTTTTGCGGCGCGCGCTTAGTGGACTCGCCGGTTTCGGGATGCTGTGTTGCGGGCCCTCTGTGACCATGGATGGCCACAGTGGAGCGATACAGGGATGTACTTGAACGTGCCCCTAACGCAGATACCGAAGACGGCAAGATGATTTTAGAAGTGGATAAAACCGAATGAGTAAGGATGATAAGCAGGGTGGCAATGGCAAGAAAAAGCCAGAGAACCCTTACAAAGACACGTTAAATCTGCCGCAAACGGATTTTCCAATGCGCGGCAATCTGGCGCAGCGTGAGCCGGAAATGCTGAAGCGTTGGCAGGCGATGGATCTGTATTCAAAGATTCAAGAAGCCGGCAGAGGTCGTGACGCGTTCATCCTGCATGATGGCCCGCCTTACGCTAACGGCAACATCCATATTGGTCATGCCGTTAACAAAATCCTCAAGGACATGATCCTCAAATCACAGCGGCTGTTAGGTAAGCAGGCGCCCTATGTGCCGGGCTGGGACTGTCATGGGTTGCCGATCGAGCTCAATGTGGAAAAGCAAGTCGGCAAGCCTGGGCATAAGGTTGATGCAAAGACCTTCCGCGCCAAGGCGCGTGAGTATGCTGCCAAGCAGGTTGCAGGTCAGCGAACTGATTTTGAACGTCTTGGTGTGTTGGGTGATTGGGATCACCCGTATCTCACGATGGCGCCGCAGTTCGAAGCCGATATTTTGCGTGCGCTGGGCAAGATCATTGCCAATGGTCACTTGCTGCAGGGCGAGAAGCCGGTGCACTGGTGTGNGGATTGCGGTTCGGCTTTGGCCGAAGCCGAGGTGGAATACGAGGACAAGCGCTCGCCGGCGATTGATGTGCGGTTCGCGGTCGTTGACCTGGCCGATTTCAATGCGCGTTGTGGTGCGGCTTTAACGGGTTCAGTTTCCGTGGTGATTTGGACCACAACACCGTGGACCTTGCCGGCGAACCAAGCGGTCGCACTTCATCCTGAGTTTGATTATGTCGTTGTCCAGACGGTTAGCGAATATCTCGTGTTGGCTGAAGGCTTGTATGAAAGTGTCTTGGCGCGCGCAGAGATTGAAGGCGCGACTGTGGTTGCGCGTTGCAAGGGCGAATCCCTTGAGGGCCTGACTTTGCAACATCCGTTCTTGGACCGTCAGGTGCCCATCATTTTGGGTGACCACGTGACCTTGGAAGCGGGTACGGGTGCCGTGCATACCGCGCCGGGTCATGGTCAAGAAGACTTTGTGGTTAGGGCAAAATACAACCTCGCTGTCGAAAACCCGGTGGGTGCGGACGGTCGTTTCTTGCCGAGCACGGAATTCTTTGCTGGTGAGAAGGTGTTCGATGCGAACCCGAAGGTGATTGAATTGTTGCAGGCGCGCGGGGCCTTGTTGTGTCATAAGCCGCTTACGCATAGCTATCCGCATTGCTGGCGACACAAGACGCCGATCATTTTTCGCGCTACACCGCAGTGGTTCATCAGTATGGACCAAGCCGGTCTACGCGCCAGTGCGCAACAAGCGATTCAAGATGTGCGCTGGATGCCAGACTGGGGACGTGCGCGTATCAATGGCATGGTTGAGAACCGTCCGGATTGGTGTATTTCACGACAGCGCACTTGGGGGGTCCCGATTGCATTGCTGGTGCACAAAGAGAGCGGCGCCCTGCATCCGCAGACCAATGATGTTATCGAAGCTGTTGCGCAGAAAATGGAGCAGGGTGCGGGAATTGATGCGTGGTTTGAGAGTGAGCCCAGTGATTGGGTGAGGAATGCTGCGGATTATGTAATGGTGCGCGATACGTTGGATGTCTGGTTTGACTCGGGCGTAACGCATCATGCTGTGCTTGATCGCCGCAGTGAGCTTTCGCGTCCTGCAGATCTATATTTGGAGGGCTCGGATCAGCATCGGGGTTGGTTCCAATCATCGTTGCTGACCTCCTGCGCAATGCATGGTGCAGCACCCTATAAAACTGTCTTAACCCATGGCTTTACCGTTGATGCACATGGTCACAAGATGTCTAAGTCCAAGGGTAATGTGGTGTCGCCGCAGGATGTGACGAAAACGTTGGGTGCTGACATCATTCGATTGTGGGTTTCTGCTACTGATTACCGTGGTGAGATGGCGGTTTCGGATGAGATCCTCAAGCGCATGGCGGATGCCTATCGCCGTATTCGCAATACCTTGCGCTATTTGTTGGCCAATCTGGATGGATTCGATCCGAATGTGGATGCGGTTGCCTTTGATGAGTTGGTGCATCTGGATGCTTGGCTGGTAGATCGTGCAGCGCAGTTGCAAGACGAGGTATTGCAGGCCTATCAGGACTACAACTTTCATCTGATCTACCAGAAGGTGCATAACTTCTGTTCGGTGGATTTGGGCAGCTTCTATCTTGATGTACTGAAAGACCGTATGTACACGCTGCGGCGCGAGAGTTTGCCGCGGCGTTCGGCGCAGACAGCGATGTATCACGTGGCCGAGGCGATGGTGCGTTGGTTGGCGCCGATCCTTTCGTTTACCAGTGACGAGGCATGGGAATTCTTGCCGAAGACGGCGCGTGAAGAGTCGATTTTTATGGCTACCGCTTGGCAGGGCTTGCGGCGCTTGCCTGCAGATGCAGCCATCACGGCAGCAGACTGGGAACACTTGTTGGAGGCGCGCGAAGCCATGGGTCCGGCACTAGAAGAACTGCGTCGCAATGAGGCGATTGGTTCTGGTCTGGATGCTGAGGTGGTGTTGTATGCTGATGGCACCCTGCGGACGAGCCTACAAAAAATGGGAGACGAGCTGCGCTTTGTCTTCATCACATCGGAAGCCACCGTGCTGCCGTTGAGTGACGCACCGGTCGAGGCGATGAGTGCAGAATCGGGTGCATTGCGCGTCTTGGTGGCACCAAGTGCGCATGAGAAGTGCGTGCGCTGTTGGCACCGCCGTAGAGATGTCGGATCAAGCACGGAGCACCCGCAGCTTTGCGGTCGATGTGTGGAGAACGTGGTCGGGGCGGGCGAGATCCGTTTGCACGCCTAATCATGAAACTGATCGCCGGTGATAACCCCGCACGTTGGTTGCGTCTCAGCGCATTGATCTTTGCGCTGGATCAGGCCAGCAAGCTTGCGGTTGAGTACTGGATGCAGCTTGGGGAAGTGATCGAAGTATTGCCCTTCTTTAATCTCCGACTTGCCTATAACGAGGGTGCCGCATTCAGCTTTCTTGCGGATGCGGGCGGCTGGCAGCGCTGGTTCTTTTTGATTTTCGCTATCGTGGTTGTGGTGTTGTTGATGCGGTGGTTGCGCAAGCTCAAACCCGATGAGGGCTGGACTGCATTAGGGCTGTCATTGGTGATTGCAGGTGCGCTCGGCAATCTTGTTGACCGTGCGCAATACGGTCATGTCATCGATTTCCTCGATTTCTACGCTGCAGGCTGGCATTGGCCGGCCTTTAACATTGCAGACAGTGCGATCTTTGTTGGCGTTCTTGCGTTGCTCTGGGCCAGTCTGGTTTTGAAAGAAGGTGCTGCGCGTGGCTAAGCCCGATGTATTGGTTGTGGGCGGCGGCATCATGGGCTTGATGTCGGCGATTCAGCTGCGCGAAGCGGGTGTCACGGTCACGCTACTGGAGCGCGGTGGTACAGGTCGCGAGTCGACTTGGGCTGGTGGCGGCATCCTCTCTCCGCTTTATCCATGGCGTTATGATAAGGCGGTTACTGCGCTCGCCAAGTGGAGCCAAGATGTGTACTACGACTGGGCGATGGCCTGGTTCGAGGAAACTGGGCTGGATCCGGAGTGGATGCAGTCGGGCTTGTTGATGTTAGATGAAGACGAACATCCGCAAGCGCAGGAATGGGCGCAGCGCTGGGGAATGAGTCTTGAGATTGTGCCGCGTGGCCGGGTGGAAGGCCTGGAGCCAAGCTTACGAGAGGGTGGCCCGCAGGCAATCTGGATGAGGGATGTTGCGCAGATTCGTAATCCAAAACTTGCACAAACCCTGCGCGCGCAAGCAGAAAAGTGCGGCGTCATGATTCGCGAAGACACAGAAGTCTCGGGCTTTATCACGGAAGGTGATCGCGTTTGTGGTGTGCGCACGAATCAAGGTGAATTTGCGGCTGGTCAGGTTGCAATTTGTGGCGGTGCGTGGACCTCAAAGATTCTTGATGAATATCAAGTAAATGTGAATGTCTCACCCGTGCGTGGACAGATGCTGATGTATCGCTTTCGTCCGGGACGCATCACCCGGATTGTGTTGTCGAAAGACCGTTATGCGATTCCACGGCGCGATGGCCGTATCTTGTTTGGCAGTACGCTGGAGCACGCTGGCTTCGAAAAGCAGACTACCGCGGTGGCGCGTGACGAAATGCATGCGCGTGCAGTGGACATGTTCCCCGAGCTTGCGCAGGCCGAGATTGAACGCCAGTGGGCGGGATTGCGTCCCGGTTCGCCGCAAGGTATCCCCTATATCGGCGCGCATCCTATGCTGCGCGGGCTTTTCGTGAATGCGGGCCAGTTCCGTAATGGCGTGGTCTTGGCGCCTGCATCCACACGATTATTGGCAGATCTCATGTTGGCACGGGCGCCTATTCTTGATCCGGCGCCTTATGCGCCGCAGCCTATCTCGGCATAAGTCGGAAAAACCCTGGGATTTGGAGGCAGATCCAAATCTGTGGCAGCTTGTACAAAGTTTCTCCGGCGGTCTTGCGTATAATTCGCTTCTTTCCGCCGGCATAGCTCAGTTGGTAGAGCAACTGATTCGTAATCAGTAGGTCGGAGGTTCGACTCCTCTTGCCGGCACCATGGATAGACGGTCACGCCCTATGCAGAACTTGATGAATCAGCGTGTTGATGACTACCGCTTGCGGTTACGTGGGCGGGAGTTTGTGCCGCTCATGCTGGGAGGTATGGGGGTCGATATTTCGACGCGTCGCTTGGCGTTGGTTATGGCGCAAGAGGGTGGCATTGGCCACATCTCTGACGCCATGGTGCCGACCGTGATCGATAAGGACTTTAAGACCCGTTATGTTGCCGATAAGCTGAAGAAGTACAAAGGCAATGTTGAGAAAAGTGACAAGTCGATTGTGCAGTTTGACCTCGCTGAGGTTGTCGAGGCACAGCGGCGCCATGTCGAAGAAGCCATGGCAGCAAAAAAAGGCGACGGTGCAATTTTTATCAATTGCATGGAAAAGCTGACCATGAACAACCCGCGCGAAACGTTGCGGGCACGGTTACATGCGGCGCTTGATGCTGGTATTGACGGTATTACGTTAAGCGCGGGGCTGCATCTCGGCTCATTTGAGCTCATGGCTGATCATCCGCGCTTCCACGACGCTTATCTCGGTATCATCGTTTCTTCGGTGCGTGCGCTGAAGCTGTTCCTCAAGCGTGCGTCTAAGTTTGAACGCATGCCGGACTACATAGTGGTAGAGGGGCCGTTGGCGGGCGGTCATTTGGGCTTCGGTCCGGATGATTGGCAGCAGTACGATCTCGCCACAATTACCGGTGAAGTTCTAACCTATCTCAAAGAAGCGGCGCTGGAGATTCCAGTGATCCCGGCTGGCGGTGTGTTTACTGGTACGGATGCTGTGGAGTTGATGGCTATGGGTGCGCAGGGTGTGCAGGTGTCCACTCGCTTCACGGTCTCTCATGAATGCGGCTTGCCGGAAGATGTGAAACAGGAATACTTCAAGGCGCAAAAAGAAGATGTGATTGTGAATACGATCTCGCCGACCGGCTATCCGATGCGTATGCTTAAGAACAGCCCAGCGATCGGATCAGGCTTGCGCCCGAATTGTGAATCCTATGGTTATTTGCTGGATGCCCATGGGCATTGCTCCTACATTGATGCCTATAACACGGAGTTAGAGAAGCATCCGGATGAGCGCAAGATTTCGGTTCTGAATAAGACTTGTCTGTGTACACATATGCGCAAGTTCAATGTCTGGACTTGCGGTGAAACGGTGTACCGTTTGAAAGACACAACACGTAAGCTCGCTGATGGGACCTTTCAGTTGCTGTCTGCCTTGGACGTGTTCCGTGATTATCAATTCAGTACCGCGCATGCAGTGGCGCAACCGGCTGCTGTAGGAGCCTGATGTTTCGTGGTGGACGTGCATTCAAGCCACTCTGCAATCCGGCTACCGCCGGATTTTGCATTTCTGGAGAACGAGTCGGGTCTTTCTGTCTATAAACCGACCAGTAAGGAAAAGCCATTACGCTTGGATTTTGCTTCGGAACGTTTGAGTTGGCGGCGCAAGAGTGGAGTGGGGCGTGAAGATCTGCTGCGTGCGGTGGGGGTGAAGTCAGGAGCGCCGCCGAGCGTATTGGATCTTACGGCCGGATTGGGGCGCGATGCATTTTTGTTGGCAGATCGTGGCTGTCGGGTTGTTCTGGTGGAGCGCAGCCCAGCGATGGCAGCTTTGTTGCGTGATGCGTTATTGCGCGGTGCACGGCATCCGGACACCCAGGCGGCATGTCAACACATGACACTGATGCGGAACGATGCTTTGCAAGCGGTGCAGACTTGGTCGGGCGATGCGCCTGATGTGATTTACATGGATCCCATGTATCCCGAGCATGGCACGACTGCCCTTGCGCATAAGGAAATGCGTTGGTTACGTGAATTGGTTGGTGACGATGCAGATGCGGATCAGCTGCTGTCCCCTGCGCTTTTATTGGCGCGGCAGCGTGTTGTGGTTAAGCGTCCATTGAAGGCGGCTGATCTTGCGGGTTTGTCTCCCCATCACAGTCATCGTGGACGCGCGGTGCGTTTTGATGTGTATTTGCGCTAGGTCGATTGTTAACGTCTGAGTAGAGTGCGCATCCAGCGCCCGACGTTCACCAAGCTATTGAGAGAGGCTGCGACATAAGTCAGGGCGGCTGCGCGCAGGATGCTGCGTGCCTTCTCTTCTTCGTCTTCGCGTAGGTGGCCACTGGCTTTTAGCAGTGGCATGGCGCGATTAAAGCTGGCATCAAATTCAACTGGGAGTGTGACGGCGTGGACTAAGGCGGGCGCGCCCATGGTCAGAAGTCCAGCTAAGACTAAGAAAAATGCAGGCAAGGGACGTCGACCCACAACACCGACCAAAGGTGCCGCCATCAGAATCAGTGAGCCAACTTTCTCGAGCTTGCTAAAGCGTTGCACCAAGCGCGTACGCAGCTCGAGAGGACGGTAGTTGGTGGCATGTTGGAAAGCATGTCCGCATTCATGCGCGGCAATTGTGATCGCAGTCAGGGATTGACCGTTGTACACCGCAGGGCTCAAGCGCACGGCGCGTGCTTGTGGGTCGTAGTGATCACCATCTTTGCCAGTTTCTTCGACCGCAATATCGCTAAGTCCATGTTTGCCCAGCAGGTGACGAGCGAACTGTGCGCCGTTGAACTCGAAACGTTGAGCCGGTTGGTGGTGGCGTGCCAGTACACGTTTTGCCCACATCTGTGGCCCGAAAGCCAGAAGTAGAAGAACGCCGCCAAGGAGAAGTGCGAGTAAGCCCATTGTGAGGTGAGGAAGAGTCGTGAGTTAGCAGAAATTTAGAGCATTCGGATTGTTAGATGGATTGTGGCGTCCAGACATTTTTTGATTGTAATCAAGATCTGTCGCTGGATAGAGATCTAGAGTGAGCGAGGAAATGTGCGCATGTGCGCGCATCAATGTCGGTAGAGGAGCCAATATGCAACCTGACAATCTTTGGATGGATCTGCTTTTCGGGAACTGGATTGGGCTGCTGAGTCTAGGGGTCATTGCATTTGTGATTGTGATGGCGGTGTGGATCTTTGCCTGGTTCATTCCCCATCAGATGGACAAGCACTAAGTCCTCATCTCACGGATTCGTTCCCCTTCTAAATCGTGCGCATCGCTGTTGGTGATGCGCACTTTGATGCGTTCGCCGACTTCAACTCCATCTAGTTCGGGTAGATGGATGACTCCGTCGATTTCGGGAGCCTCATGAATTGAGCGTGCGATCGCGCCCTCTGCGGAGACTTCGTCAATCACCACCTGTTCGATGTGTCCGATGCGACGGGCTAGCCGCTCTGCGCTGATTTGTTGTTGTAAATCCATGAACGCAGCCAGCCGTTCTTCCTTGAGTGCTTCCGATACCGGGTTGGCCAATGCATTGGCTGGTGCGCCTTCGATGGGCGAATAGGCAAATGCGCCTGCGCGGTCGATTTCAGCAGCTTCAAGGAAATCGAGGAGTTGCTCGAAGTCTTCATCGCGCTCACCAGGAAAACCCACAATGAAGGTGCTGCGTAGGGTCAGGTCAGGCACCCGAGCGCGCCATTTGGCGATACGTTCCAGCACGTTTTCTTGATCTGCAGGTCGTCGCATGGCCCTTAATACGGTCGGGCTTCCATGCTGCAGTGGAAGATCGAGATAGGGTGCGATCAAGCCATCCGCCATCAACTCAACCAGCTGATCGACCATCGGGTAAGGGTAGAGGTAGTGCAGTCGTACCCAGGCTCCGTAACGCTGAGCACGCTCACCTAATTCACGCGCAAGGGTAGTGATGCGGGTTTGCATGGCATTCGCACCCATGAGCTCTGTGCGATAGCGCAGGTCGGCACCATAGGCGACCGTGTCTTGTGAAACGATCAGTAGTTCTTGTGTGCCGGCTTCGAGTAAACGTTCGCCTTCGCTGATGACATCAGACAGAGGACGACTGACCAGTTTGCCGCGTAGCTGAGGAATGACACAGAAGCTGCAGGATTGATTGCAGCCTTCGGCGATTTTGATCCAGGCGTAGTGTTTTGGGGTGAGGCGGATGCCTTCGGCTGGGACGGGAATTAACGCGCCCTGCGCGTATGAAGGGGGTGGTAGCTCTGCATGGACCGCCTGCAATACAGCTTCTTCTTGTGCTGGGCCAGTGACGGCAAGGACTTGTGGATGTGCTTCGCGAATAACCTCTTCGCGTGCACCTAAACATCCGGTCACGATCACGCGGCCATTTTCATTCAACGCTTCGCCGATTGCGTCCAATGACTCTTCTACTGCGGCATCAATAAAGCCGCAGGTGTTCACAATCACCACATCGGCGCTGGCGTAATCGGGAGCAAAGACGTAGCCCTCGGCGCGTAGGCGGGTGAGCATACGCTCAGTATCCGCAGTGGCCTTAGGGCAACCGAGACTGACGAAACCAATTTTGGGTGGGGCGGACTGGGCAGGATTAGACATCGCAAAATAATGCCTCAAATGGGGGCGATCCCCAAGTGAGGCATTATTTTTCCGGTGGATGGGTTATGGCGTTACAGGGAGCGGTTTTGCGGTGAGGCGCTCCCGATTTGCTTCAATTGTGGCGGGTCCAACGCCTTTGACTCGAGCGAGATCTTCAATAGTGCGATAGGCGCCATATTTCTCGCGATCCTCAAGGATGAGTCGGGCAGTGAACTCGCCAACTCCATGCAACGTGATGAGTTGCTCCATGGTGGCTGTGTTGAGGTCAATGACCCCGTTGAATGGTTTTTCTGCAATGGCATGGGCTGAAAGCGCCAGTGCGCTTGCAAGTGCAGCACTTTGCAGCCAGCGACGTAGAGGTATGAATGTTTGTGTCATGATCCATCTCCAAGTTGTGGTGAATGGATGATTCACGCTAGGCCATGTGAATGCCGACGTCAAGGTCTGTTTCAAAGTGATTTTTTATAAAAGTGTTTGAGCGTATTCCTATGTACGGAATTGATTGAGTTAATCCACGCGGACATGAAACAATTTGAAACAAAATATCATTCAGTTTTCAGCTGGGGCCATTTCCGAAAGTGAACACAAACCCCGTCGTCGAACCGACGTTGGACACAAAAAGTGAGCAAGCTACTGACGTAAATCTTCTAAGCGTCTACGTTTTGGGGTTAATCAGGGATATCCTGCCTTCGGCACTCTTTGGCAGTGAATGCTGATTTTTGATCGAGAGAGCTTATGAGGGCACGCGCGATTTTGACGCTCAAGCGGAATCCATAGAAAGATTTCATGAGAAATCCGGTGTGGGATTGAAATTATCCACAGGCAGCCGCATATCCCATTCCATTGAATTTCCGCTTTACTGCGTAAGGAGTTGTTCGCATGCGCATGGATAAATTAACCACGAAGTTTCAGATGGCGCTGGCCGATGCCCAGTCGTTGGCGGTTGGCCGGGATCATCAGATGATCGAGCCGGTTCACGTGATGACGGCCCTGCTTGACCAAGAAGGTGGTTCAGTCCGTCATTTGCTCGATTTAGCGGGCGTGAATGTCAATCAGCTTCGCACCAAGCTTGGTGAGGCGCTAGACGCCATCGCCCAGGTCTCCGGAACGGGTGGCGAGGTCCATCTCTCGAATGACACCGGCAAGCTGCTCAATCTGGCTGACAAGCTGTCGCAGCAGCGCAAGGATCAATACATCTCCTCGGAGCTGTTCTTGCTTGCTGCCATGGAAGATAAAGCCTCGGTTGGGAATGCATTGCGTGCTGCCGGCGCGGCCAAGGGCGCGATCGAGCAGGCCATCGAACAGCTACGCGGTGGTCAAGCCGTCAACGACCCCAATGCGGAAGAATCACGTCAAGCATTGGAGAAGTACACCATCGACCTTACTGAGCGTGCTGAACAGGGCAAGCTTGACCCCGTGATTGGGCGTGATGAAGAGATCCGTCGCGCGGTGCAGGTGTTGCAACGTCGCACCAAAAACAATCCCGTACTCATCGGTGAGCCCGGCGTCGGCAAGACCGCCATTGTCGAAGGTCTTGCATTGCGCATCATCAATGGCGAAGTACCAGAGGGTATCAAGAACAAGCGTGTTCTTTCGCTCGACTTAGGCGCGCTGCTCGCCGGCGCGAAGTTCCGTGGTGAGTTTGAGGAGCGTCTTAAGGCGGTTCTGAATGACCTCGCCAAGCAAGAAGGCCGCGTTATTCTCTTCATTGACGAAATCCATACCATGGTGGGAGCGGGCAAGGCCGAAGGTGCGATGGATGCCGGAAATATGCTTAAGCCTGCCTTGGCGCGTGGTGAGCTGCATTGCATCGGCGCGACGACTCTAGATGAATATCGTCAGTACATCGAAAAGGATGCCGCGCTTGAGCGCCGCTTCCAAAAAGTCTTGGTAGATGAGCCTAGTGTTGAAGACACCATTGCCATCTTGCGTGGCCTGAAGGAACGCTACGAAGTTCACCATGGCGTCGAGATCACGGACCCGGCGATTGTGTCTGCAGCACTGCTGTCCCAGCGCTATATCACCGACCGCCAGCTACCCGACAAGGCCATCGATTTGATCGATGAAGCTGCATCACGTATCCGCATGGAAATCGATTCTAAGCCGGAGGAGATGGATCGTCTTGATCGTCGCTTGATTCAGCTCAAGATCGAGCGCACGGCGTTGTCAAAGGAAACGGACGACGGTTCTAAAAAGCGACTTAAGGACCTCGAAACCGAGATCGGTACGCTGGAGAAAGATTATGCCGATCTGGAAGAAATCTGGACTGCAGAAAAGGCGGCGGTGCAGGGTGCGGCGCACATCAAAGAAGAGTTGGATCGTGCGCGCATAGAACTGGAAACGGCGCGTCGTGCCAATGACCTCGAGCGCATGTCTGAGCTGCAATATGGACGCATCCCTGAATTGGAGCAGAAGATTCGGGCTGCTGAGAGCGTGGAGCATACCGAGACCAGCAAGCCGCAGCTGTTGCGTAACAAGGTAACCGACGAAGAAATCGCCGAGGTGGTTTCCAAATGGACCGGCATTCCAGTGTCGAAGATGCTCGAAGGCGAGCGCGACAAGCTGCTGCGCATGGAAGAGGAATTGCGTAAGCGGGTCGTCGGTCAGGAGGAAGCGGTTGAAGCGGTATCCAATGCGATCCGTCGTTCACGCGCTGGGCTATCCGACCCGAATCGTCCGAATGGTTCCTTCTTATTCTTGGGGCCAACGGGTGTCGGTAAGACCGAGTTGACTAAGGCACTTGCACAATTCCTATTCGACACGGAAGAGGCAATGGTGCGCATCGACATGTCCGAGTTCATGGAGAAGCATTCGGTTGCACGTCTGATTGGTGCGCCGCCAGGCTATGTGGGTTATGAAGAGGGGGGTTATCTCACCGAAGCGGTGCGTCGACGCCCGTATTCCGTGGTGTTGATGGACGAAGTCGAGAAAGCACATCCGGATGTCTTTAACGTGCTCCTGCAGGTGCTCGACGATGGTCGCCTCACCGATGGTCAAGGCCGCACCGTAGACTTCCGCAACACGGTGATTGTGATGACCTCGAATCTGGGTTCGCAACGCATCCAAGAACTTGCCGGCGAATCCAACTACGATGCGATGAAGAATGCCGTCATGGAAATTGTTGGCCAACACTTCCGTCCAGAGTTCATCAACCGTGTTGATGAGGCGGTGGTGTTTCACCCACTTGGAGAAAACCAGATTCGTGCAATTGCGCGTATTCAAGTTGAATACTTGCGTAAGCGTTTGCTCGATCGTGACCTGCAGCTTGAATTCCGTGATACCGCACTCGACCTGATTGGCGAGGCTGGCTACGACCCCGTCTATGGTGCGCGGCCGCTTAAGCGCGCCATTCAGCAACAGGTTGAAAATCCGCTGGCGCAGAAGATCCTCAAAGGTGAATTCCGCCCGGGCGATACGATTCTGATTGACCGAGAAGGTGATCGCTTGGTGTTTGCGAAGGCCTAAGTCGTTGAGGTGAATCCGCTAGCGCTGTTGGATTTTCCAAAGATCGGCATAAAGACCGCGTTCTGCGAGCAGGGCATCATGTGTGCCCTGTTCACGGATACGACCATCTTGTATGACCAGAATGCGATTGGCATCGATGATGGTCGAGAGGCGATGTGCAATCACGAGCGTTGTACGTTTGTGCGCCACGTCTTGCATCGATTTCAGAATGATGCGCTCAGAGTTCGAGTCCAGTGACGAGGTGGCTTCATCGAAAACGAGAATTGGCGGGTCTTTGAGGAAGACGCGCGCGATTGCTACGCGCTGTTTCTCGCCGCCAGAAAGCTTAAGGCCGCGTTCGCCCACAATCGTCTCGTAGCCTTGCGGTAAGCTCATGATGAAATCATGGATGTGTGCAAGGCGCGCGGCTTGCTCAACCTCGCTCGGTGTGGCGTTGGGTCGCGCATAAGCGATGTTGCGGTATAGGGTGTCGTTGAATAAAACCGTATCTTGGGGAACGATGCCAATTGCTGCTCGCAGGCTTTCTTGAGTCACTGCGCGAATATCTTGACCATCAATCGTGATGCGGCCTGCGTCAATATCGAAGAAGCGGAATAACAATCGCGCCAGAGTGGATTTTCCAGCGCCGCTGGGCCCAACTACTGCAACCTTTTCTCCTGCGCCTATCTCGAAACTCAGTCCATGTAGGATTGGCCGTTCAGGTTCATAGGCAAAGTCCACATCCTCAAACCGCACCACTGCACTGCGAATTTCGAGGGGTTGTGCGTTGGGTTCATCGGTAATTTCAGGTTGTTCGTCAAATAGGCGAAACATGCTGCGGATGTCTGCGAGGTTATGACGCACTTGCGAATAGACAATGCCGAGAAAGCCGAGGGGGATGAAGAGCTGAAGTAAGAAGGTATTGACCAAGACCAAATCGCCCAAGGTCATGCTGCCATCAACAACACCCTGTGCGGCCAGGGCCATGATCGTTGTTACGCCAATCGCGATGATGAAGGCTTGACCAAAGTTGAGCGCCGACATGGACGTTTGGCTGCGAACAGCGGCATTTTCCCACTCGCTCAACTGTCCGTCATAACGCTGTAATTCCTCGCGTTCGTTGCCGAAATACTTCACCGTTTCATAGTTGAGCAGCCCATCTACCGCATAGGTACTGGCTTCGGAATCTGCGGTATTCATTTGAATCCGAAACTTCATCCGCCAATTCGTCACCAGTGTGGTGAAAAAGATGTAAATCCCTACGGTGCCGAACGTGATGATGGCAAACCAAGGGTTGTAGGCGGCAAGCAGGATGACCGCAATCAGAGTCACCTCCACTAGCGTCGGCACGATGTTGAACAACATGAGGTTGAACAGTGAGCTGACGGCGCGCGTGCCGCGGTCCATGTCGCGGGTAATGCCGCCGGTTTTACGGTCAAGGTGGAAGCGTAGAGAGAGCTGATGAAGGTGTTCAACCAGGCGTACGGAGAGGTCACGCATCATCCCGTGACGCGCACGCGCAAAGATGGCATCGCGCAGTTCGTTGAACAGGGCAGAACCGGCACGCATCAAGCCATAGGCGATGACCAGGCTGAGTGGCAGGATGAGAGCGACGTTGTCGGGTTGATCCAGCGCATCCACAATATCTTTCAGCAGCAGCGGCACCGCGACATTGGCGAGCTTAGAAAGCACCAGTGCGCCAATTGCCAGTCCCGCGCGCCAGCGCCAGCGCCATAAAAATGGGCCCAATTGGCGCAGTGAGCGCCAGTCATCGACCGAGTTGGCTGGAATTTGAGTAGGGCGGGTGGTGACGCGCATGCTGTGTTTGAATTACCGATTAGTTTGAAGTTGGGGCACTATACCGCGCATGAGTAGGGATCCAAGAAATCGCACGGAGTTCACGGGAATTGCACGGAGGATGCACCACCGTCTCGCCCGTTTACTCAGTGCGCTCGTCCTGCTGTTTTTGCCTACGGTCTTGCTGGCTGCCGATTTACTCTTGGCAAAGTCGTGGAACGATCACCTCGATCCGGCTGAGTATTGGGTCAGTGAGAAATTGGATGGTGTGCGGGCCTATTGGGATGGCGAGCATTTATGGTCGCGGGGAGGGTTCAAGATCGCCGCTCCGGACTGGTTCACGCGGGGGTTTCCCAAACGTCCTCTCGACGGAGAGCTGTGGGCGGGCCGTGGCCAGTTCGAGACTGCGTCCGCGGCCGTGCGTCGACAGGTTCCCGATGAGGTGGAATGGCGACAGCTCGGCTACTGGGTGTTTGAGCTGCCGGGAGGAGAGGGTGATTTCACCGCGCGTAGTGAGGAAATTCAGCGGTTGATGGCGAGGGCAAAGGTGCCTTGGTTGAAGCCGGTGGCCCAATTCCGAGTCCCGACTCGGGCCGAATTGTGGGTCAAGTTGTTGGAGGTCTCCGCGGCGGGTGGCGAGGGCTTGATGTTGCATCGTGCCGACGCTATGTATGCAACTGGCCGTAGTGGTGATTTGCTCAAACTGAAGCGTTATGACGACGCGGAGGCGCGCGTGGTGGGGCATACCCCGGGTCGCGGGCGTTTGGCCGGGATGTTGGGTTCGCTCGAGGTGGTGACGCCTGAGGGGAAGCGGTTTCGCATTGGTTCGGGGCTGACGGATGCGCAGCGCTCCGATCCACCCCCTATTGGGAGCTGGATTACCTATCGCTATAATGGCCTGACTTCCCAAGGCATCCCACGGTTCCCGCGCTTTTTGCGGCTCCGGCCCGCGGATGGTCCCTATCATCCACGCTAGACAGTTTTTGAAATCGACGTTGGAGATGTGCCGCGGCGCCTCCAGCGTGTTTGAGGATTAAGTCATGCCAATTTACGAATATGAATGCACTTCCTGCGGGAAGGTGTTTGATCACATGCAAAAGATTAGCGATCCGGCGCCGGCGTGCCCGGATTGTGGTGCGGCGGTGCAGAAGCGTGTCACCGCAGGCGGATTCCGTCTCAAGGGCGGTGGTTGGTATGAGACTGACTTCAAGTCGGGCGGCAAAAAGAACGTCGCTGAAAGTGCCTCAGCTGCGCCGGCGTGCGGTACGGGAGCCTGTCCGGCCTGTAAATAACGCCCAAGACGCGGCGCCTGCATCGCGGTGCACCCAAAGGGAGGCTAAAATGCCTCCCTTTTCGTTTGTGGGATCTTGTTTCGCTGGTAGGGCTGGCGGATTTCGTTTCAGGGGTCGCTGCTGCCATCCGTGGTTCACTTGATGATCGACCTCGCTGGTGGTCGACGCGCCTGAAGTTGAAATTGGTTAACCCTGCTGCAATTGATACGTTCGGAGATTTTTGAAAATGCGCACGCAGTATTGCGGTGAAGTCAACGCCGCACACATTGATCAGACTGTCGAGCTCGCCGGCTGGATGCACCGCCGTCGTGATCATGGTGGGGTGATCTTCATTGATCTGCGTGACCGCACTGGTCGCATTCAGGTTGTTGCTGATCCGGATTTAAAGGTGCCGTTCGGGCAGGCGGAGAAAGTGCGCGCCGAATATGTGCTGCAGATCAAGGGAAAAGTCCGTCGTCGTCCGGAAGGTACCGAGAATAAGAATCTCTCGACCGGTGAGGTTGAGGTGTTGGCATCCGAGATCACGATTCTGAATGCATCGGAAACGCCACCATTTACCTTGGATGAAGACCATATCAACGAGGATGTACGCCTGCGTTATCGCTACATTGATTTGCGCCGTCCAGAGATGCTGCAGCGTATGCAGCTGCGTTCTCAGGTGACGCGTAGCCTCCGCCGCTATTTGGATGATGCTGGCTTCATGGACATGGAAACACCGATGCTGACGCGCGCAACGCCGGAGGGGGCGCGAGATTACTTGGTGCCGAGCCGTACTCATGAAGGCAAGTTTTTTGCCTTGCCGCAGTCGCCGCAGTTGTTTAAGCAATTGCTCATGGTTTCGGGTATGGATCGCTATTACCAGGTCGTGCGTTGCTTCCGCGACGAAGACCTGCGCGCCGATCGTCAGCCAGAGTTCACCCAGCTCGACATCGAGACATCCTTCCTGAGTGAAGAACAGATCATGGTACTGATGGAAGGCATGATCCGAGGGCTGTTCAAAGAAACGCTGGCGATTGATCTTCCGAATCCATTTCCGCGGATGACCTATCAAGAAGCCATGCATCGCTATGGTTCCGACCGCCCTGATTTGCGTAATCCCCTGGAATTGGTGGATGTTGGCGATCTGGTTGCAGAGACGGACTTCAAAGTGTTCTCGGGGCCGGCGATTGACCCGCACGGTCGGGTTGCTGCGTTGCGTGTACCGGGTGGCGAATCGCTGTCGCGTAAAGACATTGATGGCTACACCCAATATGTTGGCATCTATGGTGCGAGAGGCTTGGCCTACATTAAGGTCACTGATCCGGCTCAGGGCCGTGATGGGTTGCAGTCACCGATTGTGAAGTTCCTTTCGGATGAAGCGGTGAGTGGCATCTTGCAGCGCACGGGNGCAGTTGCGGGCGATCTGATTTTCTTTGGTGCGGATAAGGCGAAGATCGTGAACGAGGCCTTGGGTGCATTGCGCTTGAAGGTCGGCGTAGATCTCAATTTGCTGCAAGGCGAATGGCAGCCGCTATGGGTGGTTGATTTCCCAATGTTTGAATGGGACGAGAAGAACGATCGTTGGCATGCCGTGCACCATCCGTTTACCTCGCCGCGTGAGGAAGATATTGACCGCTTGGAGAGCCATCCGGGCGAGTGTCTGTCGCGTGCCTATGACATGGTGCTGAACGGTACTGAAGTCGGTGGCGGCTCGATGCGTATTTATCGCCCACAGGTGCAGCAGAAGATTCTCAAGATTTTGGGTTTCACTGAAGAGCAGGCCTATGCGCAGTTTGGCTTTTTGTTGGATGCCTTGAACTACGGTTGTCCTCCGCATGGCGGTATGGCGTTTGGTTTGGATCGTCTGGTGATGTTAATGACCGGCGCACAGACCATTCGCGATGTGATGGCGTTCCCGAAGACGCAGTCTGCAAACTGCTTGTTGACCAATGCGCCGGGTGACGTTGACGATGCGCAGCTGCGCGAATTGCATATCAAGCGGCGAACTCCAGTGGCTGCGGTAAAAGTGGCGGAGTAGTGCGATATAAACGGCCCGAATCTGTTTTGGTGGTCGTGTCGAATGAGCAAGACGAGGTGTTGCAGTTACGGCGTGCGGATGTGCCAGACTTCTGGCAGTCGGTAACCGGGGCGCTGGAGTGGGGTGAAGAGGCCGCCCATGCAGCGCGGCGTGAGCTGTTGGAAGAGACCGGACTGACCGTGAAAGAGATGATCGCCACTGAGATTGAGCAGCGCTTTGAGATTGTGATGCCGTGGAAGTCGCGTTATGCGCCTGAGGTCACCCACAACATCGAGTGCGTGTTTTGGGCGCAAGTTCACGGGCGTCCTGTGCTGAGATTGAACCCACGAGAGCATGTGGAGTCTCGTTGGTTAAGCGCCGCAATGGCGGCAGCACAGGCAAGCTCATGGACTGATCGTGCGGCAATTGAGCAACTATTGATTCAACCAGGAGACGGAGATGAATGCTCCAGTTTCACGCATTGAGGAATTGAGCTTTCTGCCTGAGGCCGAGGTGCAGGATCGCATTGTGGTGGCGAAGCAGATGCTGGGTGATCGCTTAGTGATCTTGGGGCACCACTATCAGCGCGAAGAAGTGATTCGGCACGCCGATTTCACCGGTGATTCGCTCAAGCTTTCGCGACAAGCCGCTGCCTCGAATGCGGAATACATTGTGTTTTGCGGTGTACATTTTATGGCGGAGGTTGCGGATGTTTTGTCGCGGCCAGATCAGGTTTCGATTCTTCCCGACCTTTCTGCGGGCTGTTCCATGGCGGATATGGCGAATCTCGCCAAGGTGGAGCGAGCGTGGAGAGAGCTAGGCGAAGTGTTTGACGACCCGGATGCGGTCTTCACGCCCGTGACCTACATCAATTCCGCCGCGGATCTCAAGGCGTTTTGTGGTCGACATGGCGGTATTGTTTGCACCTCTACCAATGCGCGTCATGTGCTGGAGTGGTCTTTCCAACAAACCGAAAAGGTGTTGTTCTTTCCGGATCAGCATTTGGGCCGTAACACCGGCTTCAAAATGGACATTCCGTTGGAGCATATGGTGGTTTGGGATCCGTCTCAGCCAATGGGTGGTTTGGTCGAGCAACAGATTCGTGATGCCAAGATCATTCTTTGGCATGGCTTTTGTTCCGTACATCAGATGTTTCAGCCGGAACACATTGATGCATTTCGCGCGAAATATCCGGACGGCAAAGTGATCTCGCATCCGGAGTCTTCGTTTGAGGTGTGTCAAAAATCCGATGCGGTGGGCTCCACCGAATTCATTATTAAAACGATTGCGGATTCGCCAGAAGGCACGCGCTGGCTGGTGGGTACTGAATTGAATTTGGTGAATCGTCTGCATGAGCGACATAAGCACGAGGGCAAGCATGTCCATTTTATGTCGCCAACGGTATGCATGTGTTCGACAATGTTCCGGATTGATCCGCCGCATTTGCTTTGGACGTTGGAGAGTCTGCTCGCTGGCAAGCCAGTGAACACCATCAAGGTGGCGCCGGAAGAGGCGGCGGAGGCGAAGTTGGCACTGGAGCGGATGCTGGAGGTTTCCCCTTAGTGCGCTGGTTTTCTGCTGGCTCCGGAATATTCGGGGGCGGCGGGATTTCAAAAATATAAAAGCGAGATGAGTTATGGCAGGCCACAGTAAATGGCACAACATTCAACACCGCAAGAATGCGCAGGATGCGAAGCGGGGCAAGATCTTCACCAAGCTGATTCGTGAAATCACTACGGCTGCAAAGATGGGCGGTCCGGATGCGGATTCCAACCCGCGCTTGCGTACCGCTGTGGATAAGGCGCTGCAGGCCAATATGACGCGCGACACGATTGACCGTGCGGTCAAGCGCGGCAGTGGCGCGGCAGAGACGGAGAGCTATGAAGAAGTGCGCTACGAAGGCTACGGTATCGGCGGTGTCGCAGTGATGGTCGATTGTTTGACCGACAACCGCAATCGCACGGTTTCTGAGGTGCGGCATGCCTTTAGTAAACACGGCGGCAACTTGGGTACCGACGGCTCGGTAGCCTATCTTTTTACTGCGACGGGGGTTTTGGTCTATCCGGCGGGCAGTGATGAAGATGCCATCATGGAAGCCGCGCTTGAGGCTGGTGCGCAAGACGTTGAAGCACAGGGCGATGGCAGCATTGAGGTGCTGACCAGCTTTGAGGATTACCTCAGTGTGAAAGATGCGATGACTGCGGGGGGGTTTGCGCCGGAATCCGCGGAAGTCATACAGCGCGCGGCCACCATGGCGGAAATCGCCGATGTTGATCAGGCGACTTCACTGATGAAGATGATTGATCGCCTTGAGGATCTCGACGACGTGCAGTCGGTGCATACCAATGCCGATATTTCGGACGAAATCGCTGAGCAACTCGGCTAGGCTGTCAGCAAAATTTATCCCAGTTTGGATGCGGGGGATGTGGCATGATTCCTGCCCATGTCACGCATCCTCGGTATTGACCCCGGCTCGCGCATCACTGGCTTTGGTGTGATTGATGTGGTCGCCGGAAAAAATCTACATGTCGAATCTGGCACCGTCCGTCCCAAGCTTGAATCCTTGCCTGAGCGACTCGGCGAGTTGTTTCGAGGCGTGCGTGAGGTGATCGCGCAATCGGCTCCAGATCAAGTGGCGATCGAAAACGTGTTTATGCATCGTAATGCCGATTCTGCGCTAAAACTAGGTCAAGCGCGTGGTGCCATTATTGCCGCGGCTATTGAATCGGGCGTTCCAGTTTTTGAGTACACCCCTGCCGAGATTAAGCAGGCGGTGGTCGGAAAAGGCGGAGCCGCGAAGGAGCAGGTCCAGCACATGGTGCGTCTGCTGTTAAACCTGGGTGAATTGCAGGCTGACCAAGCGGATGCATTGGCGTGTGCGTTGTGTCATGCGCATCGTGCACAGGGGCTTGCGGCGATGACCGGCGTGAACCAATGGCGGCGAGGGAGAGCACGCTGATGATTGGTCGTTTGCATGGTGTGCTGCTCGAGAAACGTCCTCCGGATCTGTTGCTTGATGTTCATGGTGTCGGTTACGAGGTGGCGGCGCCGATGTCGACTTTCTACAACTTGCCCGAAGTTGGCGCGTCGGTGACGTTGCTGACGCACATGGTGGTACGTGAAGACGCACAGCTCTTGTATGGTTTTGCTTCAGATAGCGAACGTCGTTTATTCCGTTCTTTGATTCGTATTAGTGGCGTGGGTGCCAAGCTGGCACTGGCGATTCTTTCGGGCATGCGTCCGGATGAGTTTGCGACTTGTGTGCAATGTGAAGATGCCACTTCATTAACGCGTTTGCCTGGCATTGGACGTAAGACGGCGGAGCGTTTGTTGGTAGAAATGCGCGATCGCCTAGAGGACTGGTCTTTAGCCGGTGCGGTGGCCGTGAGTGCTGCGCCGCAAGCCGCCGTTGTACAGGATCCTGCTACCGAGGCGATGCATGCCTTGGTTGCTTTGGGCTACAAGCCAGCTGAGGCGAGCAAGATGGTGCGCGCAGTTGAGGTCGAAGCCGAAGCGACCGCTGAGCACCTGATTCGGGAAGCGCTGCGGGCGAGCGTTCGGCCATGAGTGATTCCGATTCGGTTGTGCAGCGCATCATTGCTCCTTCTGCTGAACGTGGAGAGGAGGCGCTGGATCGGGCCATTCGCCCCAAGTCGCTTGCGGACTATCAGGGTCAGGATGCTGTGCGTGCACAAATGGAGATCTTCATCTCGGCGGCGCGTAATCGTGGCGAGGCATTGGATCATGTGTTGATTTTTGGTCCGCCGGGCCTCGGCAAGACCACGCTGTCGCATGTGATTGCGCATGAGCTTGGGGTGAATCTGCGCCAGACCTCAGGGCCCGTGTTGGAGCGTCCGGGCGATTTGGCAGCGCTGCTTACCAATCTCGAAGCGCGTGATGTGCTGTTTATTGATGAGATTCATCGCCTGAGTCCAGTGGTGGAAGAGGTGCTGTATCCGGCATTGGAAGATGGCCAGCTCGATATCTTGATTGGTGAGGGGCCCGCAGCACGTTCGATCAAGCTGGATTTGCCGCCGTTTACGCTGGTGGGTGCAACTACACGTGCAGGACTGCTGACCTCGCCCTTGCGCGATCGGTTTGGCATCGTGCAGCGTTTAGAGTTTTACAACGTTGCTGATCTAACCGGCATTGTTGCGCGTTCAGCACGTTTGCTGAAGGTGGAGACGGACATGGAAGCTGCGCAAGAAATTGCACGGCGCTCTCGCGGTACACCGCGTATCGCCAATCGTTTGTTGCGCCGTGCGCGAGACGTTGCTGAAGTGAAAGGTGATGGCGTGATTACCGCTGATCTTGCTCGCCAGGCCTTGGAATTGCTCAATGTGGATGCCAAAGGGTTGGATGCGCTCGATCGTCGATTGCTGGATGCGTTGTTGCATAAGTTTGATGGCGGCCCAGTGGGGATTGATAGTCTTGCTGTAGCCGTGGGCGAAGAGCGGGGCACATTGGAAGATGTGATTGAGCCCTATTTAGTGCAGGAGGGCTTGATGCAGCGCACGCCTCGCGGGCGCATCGCAACCCGTGCTGCCTGGATCCATCTAGGCCTCAAAGCACCCCAGAAAGCGGATTTATTTGTCGATGAGTGAGGTTGATTCTCGACACACCTTTGTCTGGCCGTTGCGGGTTTATTACGAAGACACCGATGCATTGGGCATGGTGTATTACGCCAATTATTTGAAGTACTTTGAGCGTGCGCGCACTGAGTGGTTGCGCGCTTTGGGTTTTGAATTGGATGCGTTGGCCGTAGAACGAGACTTGGCATTTGTGGTCCGCCGCGCTGAGATTGATTACCGCGGATCCGCACGATTTAACCAGTTGCTTGAAGTGCGCTCNGCGCTTGCCGAGCTTGGACGCGCGCGCGTGACATTCGTTCAGGTATTGACCAGTGATCAAGGGCAGACTTTGAGTGAAGGGCGGGTTCAGGTGGCTTGTATTCAGATTTCCTCGGGACGTCCGGCCAAGATCCCCGATGATTTGCAACAATCCCTGGCTACATTTCAAGAGGGCTCAGCGGCACTGTCCGACTGAATAAGATGAGGTAAGGCATGCATAGCGATTTGTCCGTATTTCGACTGATCTGGGAAGCCAGTTTTGTCGTGCAGCTGATTATGCTGTTGTTGATTGCAGCCTCGGTGGTGTCATGGTCGTTCATTATCGAAAAGTTTCGCGCTTTGCGAGACGCTGTTAATGATGCGATTGCATTTGAAGACCGCTTTTGGGTAGGCACAGACTTGACGCAGCTCTACACCGAGCTTGCGTCACGGAACGAGCCTCTGCACGGCATGGAAGGGATTTTTGATGCGGGCTTTAAAGAGTATGCGCGTTTGCGCAAGCGTACCGATCTGAGTCCACGTGATGCGGTGGATGGGGCAAACCGTGCCATGCGCGTTGTCTTTAGTCGTGAGATTGATCGTCTCGAAACGCGTTTGCCGTTCTTGGCCACTGTTGGTTCCACCAGTCCCTACATTGGGTTGTTCGGTACGGTGTGGGGCATTATGAATTCGTTCCGTGCCTTGGGCGCAACCGGAAATGCCACGCTGGCGATGGTAGCTCCAGGGATTGCAGAAGCGCTGATCGCGACGGCGATTGGTCTCTTTGCAGCCATCCCTGGCGTAATTTTCTATAACCGCTTTACCACAGAAGTGGAGCGCTTGGCCACGCGCTATGAATCCTTCCTTGAAGAATTCACTAGCATCCTGCAGCGCCAGTCGCATGAGTAAGGATTGATCGGATGGCGCACGCTCGGATTCGCCGCAAGCCGATGGCTCAAATTAACGTGGTGCCCTACATTGATGTGATGTTGGTGTTGCTGGTCATCTTTATGGTGACGGCACCCCTGCTCACGCAGGGGGTACAAGTCGAGCTTCCTCAGGTGGATGCTAGGGCTGTAGCGGATGCGCAGAATGAGCCGGTGGTGGTCTCGGTTCGACGCGATGGAAGCTACCACCTGAATATCGGTGGAGATAGCAGCCAAGCTTTGGATGGCAAAGAGATTCAGGCGCGGGTTGCAGCAGTCTTGCGCCTTCGCTCGACGGCTCCGGTTCTGGTGCGCGGCGATCATAAAGTCGACTACGGCAAGATTGTTGAGGTTATGGCTTTGTTGCAGCGCAGTGGTGTCGAAAACGTCGGACTGGTCACCGATCAGCCGGGGCGGCGTTGATGCGTGGCATGGGTTGGAATTGGCAGAGGCTTGCCAAACGGGTGCAGAGTCTCTCGCAGCCGTTACAGCGGATCACAGGCCCAGTCTTGGCATTGTTACCAGAAAAATGGCGTGGTTCTCCCTGGACGCACTCGGTTCTGTTGCATTTGATGTTATTGCTGCTGTTGTTTTCGGGTGGGTTGTGGTTGCCCAGTGAGCCTGTTCCGGAGCCAGTGCAGCCGGTGATCCGGGCGCATGCTGTGGATGAAGCACAGGTCCAAGAGGCTATGCAGCAACTCCGCGAGCGCGAACGTGCTGTGGATGAGGCGCGCCGCAAGGCGGCGGAGCAGACCAAACTTGAACAACAGCGGCTGGCTGAGCTCAAAAAGCAACGTGCTGAGGAGCAGAAGAAGCTTGCGGTGGAAAAGAAAGCGCGCCAAGAAGCAGAGAAGAAAAGACTTGCCTTAGAGCGTGCCGCGAAGGAGAAAGCCGAGAAAGACAAGGCTGCGAAGGCCGAAGCCGAAACGAAAAAAGCCGAGGAGCTGAAGAAACGAGAAGAACAAAAGAGGCTTGAGGAGAAGAAGCGCGCAGAAAAACGCCAGGCCGAAGAAAAAGCGGCGCGTGAGCGGGAGCTCCGAGACGCGATCCAGGCGGAAGAGGCGGCGCGTGTTCAAGCAGCGAAAGAGGCGGCGTGGCTGACGACATCGCAGCAAGTTCAGCTGCAAATTCAAAATAAGGTGCGTGGAAAATGGCAGCGTCCGGCCGGTCTACCTGAAACCGCACAGGTGGTTTTGCGTGTGAATTTGTTACCGGATGGCTCGGTGCAGAGTGTGGAGTTGCGTAAAGAAAGTGGTGTAACGCTGTTCGATCAGTCTGCATTGCGGGCAGTACAAGCCGCTTCACCACTGCCAATCCCGGATGATCGGGAGCTGTTTAATGCGCAGTTTCGTCAGTTCGAGTTCACGTTTTCTGCAGCAGAGTGATGTGGGTGCAAATAAGCAAGGATGAATCAAAGGTGTTGCGTATGCGTTGGTTAAGTTGGGTTTTTGTGCTTTTTGCTGCGCCGACTTGGGCGTTGAACATCGTCATAACCGGCGGCACGGAAACCGCGCAGCCGATTGCGGTGGTTCCGTTTATGCAGAGTGGTACGGCCCAAGGACGTTTGAATCCTGCCGCGGTCATTGCCAATGACCTGCGTTTGAGTGGTCGTTTTGCCCCCGTCAATGCCAATGATTTGCCGATGCGGCCTAATCAGTTGAGTGAGGTGAAGCCGGCAGAGTGGCGTGTGCTGGACATCCCGATTGTGGTAATTGGCCGTATGCAGCCGGCTTCCGCTGGGCGCATTCAGGTTGAATATGAATTGGTGGATGCGTGGCAGGGCCGTCGCTTGCAGGGGGGTGGCTTCGAGATTGCCGAAGCGGGTTTGCGCCGCGTTGCTCATCGCATCAGTGATGCAGTGTTTGAGGCGCTGACGGGGGTTTCCGGCGCCTTTGGAACGCGCATTGCCTATGTCAGTCAGGAAGGCCGCACACTGGAAAATCGTCGATATCAGCTCAAGGTTGCTGATATCGATGGGGAGAACGAACAGGTCTTGTTGACCTCGCGCCAGCCGATTCTGTCACCAGCATGGTCGCCTGATGGCGAGCAGATGGCGTATGTGTCATTCGAACAGGCCGATCGTGCCTCCATTTGGGTGCAGAGCTTGGCCTCTGGGGAGCGCCGCAAAATCGCCGATTTTCCAGGGCGAAATAGTGCCCCTGCATGGTCGCCTGACGGTAAAAAACTGGCGTTTTCAACCTCGCGTGACGGCAACCCGGAAGTGTATGTACAGAACTTGGCCTCTGGGGCATTGAAGCGCATTACCCAAAACCCCGCGACTGACACCGAGCCGGTTTGGAGCGAAGATGGCAAGAGCCTGATCTATTTGTCGGATCGCAGCGGATCTGCGCAGATTTATCGTGTGGGCGCGGAGGGTGGACGTGCAGAACGCCTCAGTTTTGAGGGGCGTTACAACGCNAGCCCGGCGATCGTTCCGGGGAGTGAGCTTATCGTCCTGTTGCATGCGAATGAGGGGAAATATCGGGTAGCGACCCTAGATCCGGCGCGCGGGCAGCTGCAGTTGCTGAGCGGCAACCCTTTAGATGAATCACCGTCGGTCGCCCCGAACGGTACAATGGTGGCTTATGCAACGATTCAGGGAGATCGTGGGGTTCTCGAGATTGTTTCGATCGATGGCCGTATTCGTCAAAAGGTGAGCCTCGGTGGACAAGATATCCGTGAGCCGGCCTGGTCGCCGTATTTGCCGTAAGCGCGTGTATGTGTGCGTAGGATCGACATATCAGAATTGAATTGAACTGCCCCAGAGCAGCGTCTTTACATCATTCATCGTAGAGAGGATTTGGACATGAAGACTTCATTTGCACGATTTACTTCCGTGGTTGCTGCGGGGGCTATCAGTCTCGGCTTGGCTGGCTGCGGAACTCTATCGAATCCGCTCGGAACATTGCCGGATGTACAGGATGAGTCTGCGCGGGCTACAGCACTGGGGGGTGCCGCTGGAATGCGCAGCTATCGCCTGGATTCGGGTGCAGGTGAATTGATTGATGATGCAGGTTTACCGCTGACGCGCGTGTTCTACTTTGATTTTGATAGTGATGTCTTGCGTGCTGGTGATTTGAACGCCTTACGTGCGCATGGCATGTATGCAGCGATGAACCCCTCGGTGAAGCTGCGTCTGGAAGGCCATGCAGATGAGCGTGGTTCGCGCGAATACAACCTTGCTTTAGGCGAGCGTCGTGCGCGCAGTACGCTAGAGATTTTACGTACCGAAGGTGTTGCCGAAGAGCAGGTGCAAGTGCATAGCTATGGCGAAGAAAACCCCCTCAGCCTTGGGCGCGATGAGTTGTCTTGGCAGCAGAACCGTCGCGTCGAGTTGATCTACATCCGCTAGTGAGTGTTGTGATGTCGCGTTCTTTTTCAGGTCTTCTTTTGCTTGTGTTTGCCATGCCAGTTATGGCGCAGCAATCACTCGATCTACGCATGGATCGAGCCGAGCGCCAACTCAATACCTTGGCGGAAATGGCGCAGGAGTTGCGTGCAGCACGGGAAGAAATTCAGCGCTTGAATGGTGCAATGGAAGAGTTGCGGCATGAGCAGAAACAGCTAGAGCAACGTCAGACTACACTCTATGGTGATCTAGAGCAGCGTTTGCAGTCAGTAACAGCGGCGCCAGCAACGTCTGCCGTGTCTGGTTCAGTAGCAAAAGAGGTATCCGCTTCACCTGCTGCAGAAGACAAGGAATGGCCAGCGTATAAATTAGCTTATGACCTATTACGTGAGGGAAAGTATGCGGAGGCAGAGAAGAAGCTGACTGCATTTCTGCAAGACTTCCCGTCTGGGCAGTATGCGGGCCATGCGCAATATTGGCTCGGTGAAAGCTTCTACGTTCGTGGTAAATACGATGAGGCTTTGAAGGCCTTTCGTGCGCTTCAAAACAGTTATGCGTCCAGTCCAAAAGCTGAAGCAGGTCAACTCAAAGAAGCGTTCTCGTTGCTTGAGTTGAAACAAGCCGAGGCAGCACGGCCTTTGCTGGAAAAATTGGGTATGAGCCGTGATGCCGATCTTGCTAAGCGCGCGCGTGAGCGCCTGAAATCGTTGCCATAACGATTCGAGACGCGTGATGCACGCACGCACTGAAACAGCGCTCAATCTGCGCATCTCCGAAATTTTTTTCTCCTTGCAAGGCGAGGCAGCGACGGCTGGATTGCCCACCGTTTTTGTGCGCCTCACTGGCTGCCCCCTGCGCTGTTCCTGGTGTGATACGGCCTATGCCTTTCAGGGCGGCGAAAGCCTGTCTTTGGATGCGATCTTGAGTACGGTCGCAGACTTTGGTGTGACTGCGGTATGTGTTACTGGCGGTGAGCCGCTTGCGCAAAAAAACGGATTGATCTTGCTCGTCGCTTTGTGTGACGCCGGTTATGAAGTCTCGTTGGAAACCAGTGGCGCTCTGGATGTCAGCGCCGTGGATGCGCGGGTATCACGAGTGGTGGATGTGAAATGTCCAGGCTCAGGTGAGTCGGAGAAGAATCGCTGGGATAACCTCAAGGTGCTGACCCCGCAGGATCAACTGAAGTTTGTCTTAGCAGATCGGAACGATTACGACTGGGCGGTTGCGCAGTTGCAGGACTTCGGGCTGTTGCAGCAAGCACGAGGTGAACGCCCGGAGATTTGGTTCTCGCCGGTTGCGGATCAGCTAAACCCAACCGAGTTGGCCGATTGGATCGTCGCCGATTGTTTGCCGGTGCGCCTGCAGCTGCAGTTGCACAAATTGCTGTGGCAGGATGCAAAGGGGCGATGAGCAAAGTTGCGCAAAAGCGTGCGGTTGTGCTGGTCTCGGGTGGATTGGATTCGTCCACAACCTTAGCCATTGCGCGGTCTGCCGGTTTTTCTTGTTATGCGCTGAGTTTTGATTATGGCCAACGCCATCGTGCCGAGCTGCAGGCAGCTGCGCGCGTGGTAGCGGCGGGTGGCGCGTTTGAGCATCGTGTGATACCCGTAGGTTTGGATGCATTGGGGGGGTCGGCTTTAACCGATGCCAACCTGGCTGTGCCTGAGGACGCGCCCGATGCTCCGGTCTCCAGCGAGCAGATTCCGGTCACGTATGTTCCGGCACGCAACCTGATTTTTCTGTCACTTGCGACCGCTTGGGCGGAAGTCTTAGGCGCTGAGGTGATTTATATCGGCGCCAATGCGGTGGATTATTCGGGTTATCCGGATTGCCGGCCGGACTTCCTTGAGTCGTTTGCGGCAACTGCGAATCTGGCTACCAAGATGGGCGTGGAAGGCGCGCAATTACGGATCGAGGCGCCGCTGCTGCATTGGAGCAAGGCTGAGATCATTCAGTGCGGACAGGCCCTGGGCGTCGATTTTGCCGAGACGGTGTCGTGTTACCAGGCCGATGATGCCGGGCGCGCCTGCGGTCGTTGCGACGCGTGTCGTCTGCGTGCTGCCGGTTTTATGGCTGCTGGTGTGTCGGATCCGACCCACTATCAGGCGCAGCACGCATCTTTGGATGAGGTCAAGACTTGAGCTCATCGCCCGCAACAGGGACAATGCCGCGCTTTGCCGGGTCGTTAGCTCAGTTGGTAGAGCAGTGGACTTTTAATCCATTGGTCCGGAGTTCGAGTCTCCGACGACCCACCATTTTCCTCTCTGCCCGTATTCCATCGGATTGTCGGGCAGAGCGCTGCCGGAAGGCTGTATGCAGCGACTGAGTGAATCGCCTGCCTGGCGTGCATTGATGCGTCACCGCGACCGTATGTCGATGGTGCATCTGCGCGATCTGTTTGCCTCCGATTCGACCCGTGCCAGTCAATATGCTCGTGAGCTGGACGGTCTTCTGTTTGATTTCTCCAAACAACGCATTCAAGCAGACACCTTGCGTCTGCTGTTGGCACTGGCCAAGCAGCAAGACTTTGCCGGGTGGCGCGCGCGTTTGTTTGCGGGTGAGGCCATTAATCACACGGAACAGCGTGCGGTGGGCCACATGGCGCTGCGGATGCCACGCGAAGCTCGTTTTGAGGTCGATGGCCAGAATGTGATACCTGAAGTCTGGGCTGTCTTGGATCGCATGCGGACGTTCGTCGATGCGATTCATGCTGGGCAATGGCGAGGCTATAGCGGTAAGTCGATCACCGATGTGGTCAATCTTGGGATTGGGGGTTCCGATTTGGGCCCATACATGGCCTCACGTGCGCTTCGTCCCTTCTGGAAAGAAAGCGTACGCACGCACTTCGTATCTAATTTGGATGCGGCGCATCTACACAGTCATCTGGCGCGCTTAGATCCAGAACAAACTTTATTCGTTGTTGCATCGAAATCTTTCCGTACCCTGGAAACATTGACCAATGCGCACAGTGCGCGTGAGTGGTTAGTGGCGCATGCTGGCAGTGATGCTGCGGTTGCCCAGCATTTTGTTGCGGTGTCCAGTGCGCCTGAGCAGGTGGCCGAGTTCGGTATTGACCTGGCTAATCTATTTCCGATGTGGGACTGGGTCGGTGGGCGTTACTCCGTGTGGTCAGCGGTTGGACTGCCTGTCGCGCTTGCAGTCGGTATGGATGCGTTTGAAGAGATGCTTGCTGGTGCGCATGCGATGGATCAGCACTTTCGCGAAGCCAGCGACCTCGAGAACGTACCGTTGTTGCATGGTTTGTTGGCCGTATGGAACCGCAATTTCCTCGGTGCGGCGACGCGTGCGGTGTTGCCGTATGACCATCTCCTTCTGCATCTTCCGTCTTACTTACAACAGCTGGACATGGAAAGCCTTGGCAAGAGCGTGAACCGCTTGGGTGATACCGTCTGTCACGCGACGGGTGCAGTGGTGTGGGGCGAGCAAGGGTCGAATGGCCAACATGCGTTCTTCCAGTTTTTGCATCAGGGGCACACGCAAGTTCCGGTGGAATTCATTGCTTCCGTGCAAAGCCATTATCCGTACGGTGCGCATCAAGAGCGTTTGTTAGCCAATCTGATTGCCCAAGCCGAAGCGCTGATGCGTGGACGAACGCCGAGCGAGGTCAAGCAGGAACTTGATGCGCAAGATCTTACTGCTGAGGAACGTGCGACCTTGTTGCCGTATCGCGTATTCCCGGGCAATGTGCCGTCCAGTGTATTGTTGCTGGACCGCCTCACCCCGTTCGCGTTGGGTCGTCTACTCGCACTGTATGAGCATTCGGTGTTTGTGCAGTCGGTGATCTGGAATCTGAATGCATTTGATCAATGGGGCGTTGAACTGGGCAAGCAATTGGCCGAGGCGATTCTGAATGAATGGGTGGAGGATGAGTTGGCGGAAGATGCCCATGACGCCTCAACCTTGCGTCTGTTACGCTGGGCCCGTGAGCACCGCTAGTTTTTCATCGCATTTCTATCTGCTACGCAGTTTCCTGCGTGGAGTATTGTTGATTTGGTTTGGGCTGATGGGCTTTGCGCTCACTGCGCATGCAGACGTTTCCGTGTTGGAGTCCGATCCCTTCGAGATGAGCTTTGAGGATGCGCCACGCGTTCGCGACATTCTCTATCCGGAGTGGTTTAAGCCCAGTTTTCTCGACCTTCGTGAAGATCTGCAAGAGGCGCGCGCTGCGGGTAAGCGTGGGGTCATTCTCTATTTTGGCCAGAAGAACTGTGCCTACTGCAAGAAACTGCTCGAAGAAAACTTTGTGCGTGAGGACATCGCGGCATATACGCAAAAATATTTTGATGTGATTGCGCTCGATATTCATGGCAGTCGCGAGGTGGTCACGCCGGCGGGCGAGCGTTTCACCGAAATGGAATGGGCAAAAGAGCTGGATGGCTACTTCACGCCCTCTTTGTTGTTTCTAAATCTCGAAGGCGAGGCGGCGCTGTTCCTGCGTGGCTATTACCCAACCTATACCTTCATGGCCGCGTTGGAGTTTGTCGCCGACGCCCACTATCAGAATGAAGCGTTTCAGGCATTTATTTCACGCGCGCAGCCGCTGTCTGAGGGCGGTGAGCCGGTAGCCGAGGACTGGTTCCAGCCGCCGCCGTATCAGTTGGACCGCAGTCGTTGGCCAGCTCAGCGTGAGTTGGTGGTGATGTTTGAGCAGGGCGATTGCTTTGCTTGTGACTTGCTGCACACCGATCCGCTTGCCGATTCATCGGTGTTGGAAAAGATCCGTCAGTTGGACGTGGTGCAGCTCGACCCGCGCGATGAAACCCTCGTAATTACACCGCAAGGCAAGCGCGCAACTGCAAAAGAATGGGCCAAGGAATTGGATTTGTTTTATTACCCGAGCCTGTTGTTCTTTGATCGTTCCGGCAAGGAAATTTTGCGCATCGATTCAGTGGTGAGGTTGTACCGTCTGAATCTGGCGTTGGAGTATGTGAGTAGCGGCGGCTATCGCGAGCAGCCGAATTTCCAAACTTGGAAACGCGCGCGTGACGAGCGCCTCGCTGCAGAGGCGGAAGCAAAACCCTAACCGAGTGGTTTGAGCTTAGAGCGGCAGGGCCTCTTCGGCCTTGCGATAGGCTTCCATTTCTACGATCCGCGCATCAATCCGTTCCAGCTGATAAGCGCGTTCACGGTTGCTGCGGTCTTTATTGGCAAGGTCTTGTGCACGTTTGAGCTGCAAGATCGCGGCTTCGGTGCGACCCAACAAAAATTCCTGCTCAGCCATTTCAATATGGCCTTCAATGGGCTGTCCGTTCGCCCCCAAGTGACGTGCATAGGCCTCGCGCAAGGCCGGGTTTAATGGATGCAGGTTGACGGCTTGGCGCAGCGGTTCAAGGCTCTCTGTAGCGCGCTGCTGCGCGAAGTCCCATTCGGCTAGTTGTAAGGTCAGTGCGGGATTGCCAGGCAGTACGCCAAGCGCCTTACGCAGCCGTGTACTTGCCGCTCCGCGTTTTCCTTCGGCGTACTCGGATTGCGCCATTGCTAACAGCAAGAAACGATTCTGTGGATGCTGTTGCAGCAAGCTCTCGAGTTGTTCGCTTGCGTCCCGTGCTTGCCCGATTGCGAGATTCCCGATCGCTACGGCATAGCGCTGCGCGGTTTCATTGCTGTAAGCACCCTGGTGGAGTTGGGTTTCTTGCTCGCGAAGCCAGCTTTCGGGGCGATTCGCCTGAAGGCTGAGACGTTTACGCACCAAGTGAAAATCAAGGCTGTCGAGACGCTGGCGGTAGGCATATTGCTCGGCGCGGCCCTGCGCATCGGCGATTCGGTTTGTCGTGACCGGATGGGTGCGCAGAAATTCGGGTGCGGACTGGCCAGAGTAGCGCGCTGATTCTTGCAGGCGTTCGAAGAAGCCGGGCATGGCGCGCGGATCAAAACCAGCGCCATGCAGGATTTGCATGCCCACACGATCGGCCTCATGTTCATGCGTCCGGGTGTAGTCGAGTTGGCGTTGGGCGGTACCGGCGAGGGTGCCTGTGAGCGCAGCTTCCCCAGCTTGGCTGCTGACCTGGCTGAGGATCAGCCCTGCGATCACCGCCGCTGCGATCGGGAGTTGGGCGTACTGATTGGCCTCAAACCCTCGCAGCAGATGATCTTGAGTGACGTGGGCGATTTCGTGCGCAATCACCGCGGCCAGCTCGTCTTCCGAGCGTGCGGCCAGGACCAGGCCGGTGTGTACGCCAATCCAGCCATCCGGGCCAGCGAAGGCATTGATGTCCTCCGCGCGCACGGCGAAGAAGTGGTAGCGGCGGCCGGGGCGGTCGCTGGCGGCGGCAAGGCGGTCGCCGAGCTCTTCGACGTAGGCGGCGATGAGCGGGTCGGTTTCGAGGTCGAGCTGGCGCCGCACGCTGCGCATGAAAGCCTCGCCAATCAGGCGCTCTTCTTCTGGCGTGAACAGGGCCTGCGCGCTGCCGGAAAGCTCCGGCAGGCGGATGGCGTCGCTGCTGAACTGGCCCGCGACGGGCAGGCTGGCGAGG
>JGI11705J14877_10000015_pt1 | contig 99882 bp, 109 predicted proteins | sample Etolaghawater15m_FD_14877 | JGI IMG/M metagenome (IMG submission 14877) | reverse complement strand
TGAAGCTTGTGCTGAGCTTGTACATAAGCAAATAAGACTTGATTTAAATATAGTAGATAAAGAAAAACCAACATTAAAAGATGTACAAATGAAACAATATCAAGGGTGTAGATATTCACCAGGATATGCTGCATGTCCTGATTTGGCCATGAATAGAACAATATTTGACCTGCTTAAACCTGAAGATTTTGGGATAGAGCTTAGTGAAACATTTCAAATTCATCCAGAGCAATCTACTTGTGCAATAGTTGTACCAAATAAAGAAGCTAAATACTTTAATATATAAAAATAGGGCTACAGATGGAAAACTTTATAAAAGAACTAACACCTAAAAAGATGAGTGATTATCGTTTAAAATCAAATGATTTTATAGATATGTATAACGATGATGAGGTTGAAATTGTTGATATTAGAATGGATTTTGAAACAAAAGTATGGCAATTAAACTTTGGACTTCAAATACCAGCAAATGAATTACCTAATAATATCAATAAACTACCAAAAGATAAAATAATAGTATGTGCTTGCCCAAAATCGGATAGAAGTATTATGGCTAGTACATATTTAAACTCTATAGGAATTGAGAGTAAGTATCTTGCTGATGGTATGCTTGACCTGATGGAAAAACTAAAAGGTGGAATGGCAAAGGTAATTGATATATGAGATTAGTATTTCTTGACAGAAAAACATTAGGTGATGATATATCATTAGATAACTTTAATGTTTTTGGTGAAGTTAGTACCTATGAATCAACAAAGTATGACCAGACTATACATAGAGTTAAAGATGCTGATATTGTTATCACAAATAAAGTAGTGATTGATAAAGAGATTATAGATAATAGTAATATTAAATTAATATGTGTAGCAGCAACTGGTATGAATAATATTGATTTAGACTATGCTTCAAAAAAAGGTATTGTAGTGAAAAATGTAGCTGGATACTCAACAGCAAGTGTAGCTCAATTAACTTTATCATTTGCATTACAATTTATCAATCAAATCTCTTATTATGATGAGTATGTAAAATCTGGTGCTTGGGAAAAAAGTGATATATTTACACATCTTGATAGGCCTTTTTATGATTTAGATAATAAAACATGGGGTATTATTGGTTTGGGTTCAATAGGGGAGCAAGTGGCAAAAGTTGCTAGTGCCTTAGGATGTAATATTCAATATTATTCAACAAGTGGTAAAAATAATAATACTGAATATTCTCAAGTAGATCTAGCAACTTTACTTTCTTCATCAGATATTATTTCTATTCATTCACCACTTAATGATCAAACATTAAATTTAATTAATAAGCAAAACTTAGCCCTAATTAAAGATAAAGCTATATTATTAAACTTAGGTCGTGGTGGTATCGTAAACGAACTAGATATATCAGAAGAGATAGATAAAAGGGAAATTTATTTTGCGACAGATGTAGTCTCAAAAGAACCTATAGAAAAAGACTCACCACTCTTAAAAGTACAAAATAAGAATAGAATATTATTTACTCCTCATATTGCTTGGGCTTCAAAAGAGGCAAGAATAAGATTAATAGATGGTATTATTAATAACATAAAGGAATTCATTAAATGATGCAAGATCATATTTATGATTTAATAATTGTAGGAAGTGGTGGAGCTGGACTAACAGCAGCTATTGCTGCAAAACAAAAAGGGCTTGATGTAGTAGTAGTATCTAAAACACTGCCTACACACTCTCAAACATCACAAGCACAAGGTGGTATAAATTGTGCTGTAGATCAAGAGGATATAAAAGCTCATATAGATGATACATTAAAATCATCAAGAGGATTGGGTGATATAGATGTAATATCTTTAATGTGTAATGAAGCACCTAGTGTAATAAAATGGTTAGATGAAATAGGTGTACCATTTTCAAGAACTGTAAATGGTAATATTGCTCAAAGATCATTAGGTGGAGCATCAAGTCCAAGAGCTTGTTATAGTAGTGATTATACAGGATTAAAAATACTTCATACACTTTATGATAGATCTATCAAAGATGGTATAGAATTTATAAATGAACATATGCTATTAAATCTTATTATAGAAGATGAGCTAATTAAAGGTATTACTGTACTTGATATAAATACAAGTGAAGTAAAATCAATATTGGCTAAAAATGTAATTTTAGCTACTGGTGGATATGGTGCAATATATGATGGACATACTACAAACTCAATAGCATCTACAGGTGATGGTGTCGTTGCAGCTATAAGAGCAGATGTAAATGTATCAGGACTTGAGTTTGTACAATTTCACCCTACATCTATGTTGGGTAGTTCTGTACTTATTAGTGAATCTGCTAGAGGAGAAGGTGGTTACCTTGTAGATCAAGAAGGTGCAAGATTTGTTGACGAACTAAGTCCACGAGATGTAGTAGCAAGAGCAATATATACTAAAATACTAAATGGTGATAAAATATATTTAGATTTACGACATTTAGGACTAGAGAAAATTATGGAAGCTATGCCTCAAGAACGAGATTTAGCATTAAAATTCTCTGGTATTAAAATTGAAGATGAACTTTTACCTATTACGCCTGCAGCACATTATAGTATGGGTGGTATATCTACAGATATAAACTGTAGAACAAATATATCAAATCTATACGCAATAGGGGAATGTGCAAATATAAATGTACATGGTGCAAATAGATTAGGGGGAAATTCTCTTTTGGAGATTATTACATTTGGTAAAGTGGCTGTAAATAGTATATCTAATGATAATATAGAATATATAGCACCTAAAGAGTCATATATATTAGACAGTGATAGAGCTAAAATAGATACAATACTTAGTAGTGATGTTGAAAGTAATTTTTATGATATTAAAAAATCATTATCAAATGTGATGTTTAAAGATGTAGGTTTATTTAGAGATCAAAGTGGTTTAGATGAGGCTCATGATATTGTAATAAATATTGGTGGACAATATAAGAGATCAGGTATTAAAGATAAAAGTAGAGTTTTTAACACTAGCTTAGTTGAGTACTTACAATTAGGTAATAGTATTGAGCTTTCATTAAAAGTTATTGATGCTGCACAAAAAAGAAAAGAATCTTTAGGTGCACACTTTAGGAGTGATGATGAATCTTAAAATAATTGACAAGCAATATGAAATCGAAGAGAAAGTGGATACTATACTTGCCGCACTTAAATATATTAAATCATCTTCTAATCAAGAATTAACTTTTAGATCTGGGTGTAAAAGTGGAGTATGTGGATCATGTGCTGTAGTTGTAAATGGTATTGAGAAACTTGCCTGTACCACGAGCTGTAATGATGGGGATAATATACAAGCACTAAAAAATAGTCAAGTGATAAAAGATCTTGTGGTAGATATGTCTCATGAAGCAAAAAGACTACAAAATGCGACAGGGTATTTAAATATAAATAGTAATAGTTCTATCTTGCAAGAAGATGAGAAGTTAATTGATATCCAATCAAATTGTATTTTATGTCATAGTTGTTATAGCTCATGTCCTGTATACGAAGTAAATAAGGATTTTATAGGACCGTTTGCTCTTACTAGGGCTTATAGATATATAAATGATAAAAAAGAAAATGATGTTAAATCACATGTAGATGCTATACAGACAAATGGTGTATGGGATTGTACTTTATGTGGTAACTGTTCTATGGTTTGTCCTGCTAATATAGATATTAAAAATGACATTATGAAGCTTAGAAACAAATCTGCTCAGCATGGATATATGGATCCTGCATTTTCTTCTAATACTGCTGGTATGGATTTTGGTGGTGGCTTTGATACCGGTACACCTGACTTTGGATTTAATCCAAACTTCTAAAGCAGATCGATGAACAAAATAGATGATATTTTAATAATAAATACTGGTGGTACTTTTAATAAGGTATATGATGAAATTAGTGGTGAATTAATTATTCCAAACTCATCAAAGAATCTAAAAAAGCTAATCAAAAAAGCTTTTAAATCAAAGATGCAAATTAAAGGTATTATCTATAAAGATTCACTTGATCTAACAAAAGAAGATCGAAGAGAATTAGTGAAAACTATTCAAAAATCTAAATATAAGAAGATTATAGTAATACATGGTACTGATACTATGGATATAAGTTCTAAATATATTGCTAAGAGAACTCAAGATAAAACAATAGTATTTATAGGAGCTATGATACCAGTATCTATAGATGTTACTGAAGGTGTTGCAAATCTTAGTTTAGCACTTGGTTTTTTAAATAGTAAAGATAAAGATGGTGTATATATTGCGATGCATGGAATAGTAAAACAATATAAAAGCTTAGTTAAAAATAGAGAACTTGGAATATTTCAAGTTAAGAGAGGATAAATTATGAAAAAACTAATGTTATTTGTATTAATAGTATCAAGTATATATGCAGGTGAAATAAAAGATACATATCATAAAATAAATCAAATAGATGATATGACAACAAGAATAGAGATGAAACTGGATCTAGTTATTGATCAGTATATCAAGGATGAAGAGGCTGCAGAAAATAGATCTAAAGCAGTAGATAATACAATACAGAAGACAAAAGATGGTATTAAAAAAGGTGCATCTTGGTTATCTGACAAAACTAAAGAAGTTTTAGACCAATAATATCTACTTAGGATAGAAAAGTAAGGCAAATCTTGCTAAAATCTATCCTATGAATGCAGATAAAACAATAGAATTACTTAAAAAACATGATCTTCTTAGGATCATAGACGAGCCTCTTGATATCTATCTTGAGATACCACATATTGCCTATATTGAGGTTAAAAAAGAGGATAGCAAAGCTATACTATTTACAAATCCAATAGATAAAGAAAATGATAAAACATTTGACACTCCAGTATTAATGAATATTTTCTGTTCCCCTGAAGCTGTGAAGCTTTTAATTGGTGATGCAGATGCAATAGCTAGTGAGATTGAAGAGTTATTAAAGATGAAACCACCAGAAGGTTTTGCTGGAAAGCTTGATATGTTTGCTAAACTATTTAATCTTAAAAATGTACCACCAAAGAGACTTAAGTATAAAGGTGAATGTCAGCAGGTAATTAAGCTAGGAGAAGATGCAAAACTTAGTGAATTACCGGTTCTTACAACTTGGGAGCAAGATGGTGGACCATTTATTACAATGGGGCAAGTTTATACTCAAAGCTTAGACGGGAAAATGCAAAATGTAGGTATGTATAGACTACAAGTTTATAGTGATGGACAGTTAGGTATGCATTGGCAAATACATAAAGATTCAAATCACTTCTTCCATGAATATAAGAAAGCTGGAAAGAAGATGCCAGTATCTATTGGTATTGGTGGAGATCCTATGTATATCTGGTGTGGACAAGCACCACTTCCTATAGGAGTATTTGAATTATTATTATATGGGTTTGTAAAAAAAGAGAATGCAAAGCTTGTAAAGTCAATTACAAATGATATTTATGTACCACATGATGTTGATTTTGTTATTGAAGGTTTTGTAGATCCTGAAATACTTAAAATAGAAGGACCATTTGGTGACCATACTGGTTATTATACTTTAGAAGAAGACTATCCTGTACTTGATGTAACAGCAATTACAAGCAGAAAGAAGCCAACATTTGCTGCAACTGTTGTAGGTAAACCACCACTTGAAGATAAATATATGGGATATGCTACAGAGAGAATATTCTTACCACTGCTTAAAACAACAGCTCCTGATTTAATTGACTATTATATGCCTGAAAATGGAGTATTTCATAACCTTATTTTAGCAAAAATAAATGTATCTTATCCAGGACATGCACAGCAGATGATGCACGCATTTTGGGGTGTAGGTCAGATGAGTTTTGTTAAGCATGCAATATTTGTAGGTGCTGATGCTCCTGAATTACATGAGGATAAAGCTATTACAAGATGGATATTAAATAGAGTAAATATTGAAGAGATACTTATTACAAGAGGTGTAGTGGATGCTTTAGATCATAGCTCTCCAAGATTTGCTTTAGGTGGAAAACTTGGTCTTGATTGTACTGGTGATGAGGTAAGTGAACTTGGTATTAAATTAAAAGAAGATGAAAAACTTCTAAAAAAGATGAGAAAGATTGATGAAAATATTATTGATCTTAAGCAATATTATACAGATACAAAAAATCCAATATGTATAATAACTGTAGATAAAACTAGATCTCAAAAAAAGACATTTGAAGAACTAAGACCATTGTTTAAAAATATCAAAATATTAGTAATGATAGATAAAGAAAATAATGATTTAGATAATCCATATATGTTGTTGTGGAGAGTTGTTAATAATATAGATAGCAATAGAGATATATTTTTAGAAGACAATACAATAGGTATTGATGCTACAAATAAAAATTCACATGATAATTTCCAAAGAAGATGGCCGGATGATGTTGTCTGTACTAAAAGTGTTATAGAGGATCTTCGATCAAGAGGTATAATTGATGTCCAAGATCAATTTATTAAACAGTTTGGTTTGATATAATAAAAAATATTTATAAAAAGGAATTGATTTGGCTGGTGTAAAATTTGAAGCTGTATTAAAAAATAATGGAATTGGTGGTTGGTGTATAGAGCTAACTGATACTTTAGAACCAACTACTGTAAGATGTGAAAATTTAGAAGACTTTTCTAATAAAGTACAAGAGATGGGTGCTGAGTATGGTAATGATATAGAGGTTGTGTGGAGTTCAGAAGAGGATGTTAGCCCTGCTCATATGCAAGAGCTAAGAGTAGCTATGACGGAATACCAAGAAAAATATCAAGAAGAGATTGATAAAGAATTAAATGGCGAGCAAACACCAGGTGCTGCTACAGACGGATTTGATCCAAATGCTAACTAAGATATAATGTTTAAAGGTGTCATTGATCCTTTTCATGCTACTTTTCTATAAAATATTGTACAATATCTAGTTAAATTATCTTAAGGATGGAAATAATGCAAATAGCGTTTATAATTGAAGATTGGAAAAATCTTGAACCGTTAAAAAGTACAACACTAACTCTTATTAAAGAGTGTATGTATAGAGGCCACAAAGTGTCAATTCTTTATACTCATGACTTAACTGTTAGAGATAACATTGTTCATGGTTTTGCTAAAGCTATCAGTATTGAAGGAAAAATACCTGATACAATTACGTCATTTTATAAAAAGTGTAAACTTAATGTTCAGCTAAAGGCTTTACATGCTTTTGATTGTATTATGATTAGAAAAGATCCTCCAATCTCTCCATTAGTTTTTAATTTTTTGGATTCTGTAAAAGATGAAACTGTTATAGTGAATGACATAGATGGGATTAGAAAAGCAAATAATAAGCTATATACTACAACATTCCATGATCCATCAAATAGTTATCTTCCTAAAACATATGTATCTGGAAGTAAAAAATATATAAAAAAAACTATTGAAGAATCTGAAGATGAAAAGATGATATTAAAACCACTTGATGGTTCAGGTGGAAGAGGTGTCATTGTTTTAGAAAAAGATGCAAAATCAAATATAAATTCACTTTTAGATTTTTACATTGATGATTCTGGTGAAAATTATGTAATGCTACAAGAATATATAGAAGGTGCACAGAATGGTGATATAAGAGTTATGATGTTAAATGGAAAAGCCATTGGTGCTTATCATAGAAAACCAGCAGAGGGTGAACATAGGGCCAACATTCAAACTGGTGGTACTGCTCATAAATATATGTTAAATGATTCACAACAAAGAATATGTACAAAAGTTGGTAAAAAACTATTATCAGATGGTATATATTTTGCAGGTTTAGATATGATTGGAGATAAGATACTTGAAGTTAATGTTTTAAATCCAGGTGGAATTACAAATATCAATAAATTATCTAAAACAAAACTTCATAAAAATGTGGTTGACTTTTTAGAAGAAAAAGTTCATGAGAAAGTTGAAAAAAGAGCTGAACTAGAATATTTATTAAAAAGACTTAGTGAATTAAAAGAATAAAGGGCATCTTTAAAATAACTATTTTTATCTCATACCATGATGTTTTTTCTCATGGTTCCTTCGGTTTCGTGATCTAGAACGTCTTGGATCGCGATCGTTTCTAGAATTTCTTCTTTCATGTGTATCTTTTCTTCGTGGATGTCTATCTTCTCTTTTTAGTGCTTTGTTACTTTTTAGAGAATTTTCAATATATTGATTTACTTTAGCTTGTAGATCTCTAGCTTTTATCTCATCAATAAATATATCTGGTAATTTATAGCTAAGCCATAGATATAGTGATATTTTTTTAACTTCATCTTCTGCTTTAAGAAGTTCCATTTGAGTAGATGCTGGTTTATTAATATTTATAGATAACTTATAGGTAATAGTTTTTCGTTGGCTAATAGCACTTAAATAAAATTTAAAACCACTTAATATAAGTGGTGACCTAGTATTTATTGGTGCTTGGGCTAAAATATATTTTTGTTCTAGTGTAAGATATTGATGATGGTCTTCTACAATCTTTGATGTATCTATCATACTAGATATATTTGTGGCTCTAAATGGTCCACTAAAATACATATTTTTTGCAAAAAAGTCTAGAATCTTTTTAAGACTATGTGTTTTTAATAGTTGTGATAGTTGATCTAGTTGAGTATTACTAGCTTTTACTTTAAATGGTGGCTTTATTGTAGGTACACTTTGATTATATATATCTGTAATATTTTTTAATATAGATGGCTTGATAGCTCCTATGTGACCTTTTTCATGGTAGCCATATCTTCCAGCACGACCAGCTATTTGTATTATCTCTGTAGGTAATAATAATCTATTTTCAATTCCATCAAACTTTGTATCTGTCGTAAATAAAATAGTTTTGATAGGTAGGTTTAGCCCCATAGCAATAGCATCTGTAGCAATTAGTATAGTAGTTTCACCATCTCTAAATCTTCTAGCTTCTTCCCGTCTTACTTCTGGACTTAAGTTTCCATAGATGATAGATACCTTATGGTACTTTTGTAGTTTTGCTTTATACATAAGTACATCTTTTCTAGAAAATGCAATTAGTGCAGTGCCAGGCTTTATATTTCTAAGTTCAGTTGACTTAGGCATTAGTTCTAGTGGTGTCTTTCTTTTGAATTTTTTTATAGTTAGTGGTTCATCAAGATAGTTAGCAATTTTTTTAACTGCATCAAGTGCATTTACACTTCCTGTCATTATAATCTTTTTAGCTGGTGCTCCTAAAATAGCATTTACCCATGCCCATCCTCTATCGATATCATTTAACATCTGTACTTCATCTATTACACATAGATCTGTATCCATATTAAAATCAAGCATTTCAATTGTACTGCATAGATGTGCTGCATCTTCATTAAATATTTGTTCTTCACCAGTTACAAGTGATGCATCGATATTTGAAGATTTTAGATTTTCATAGTTTTCAAGTGCTAGTAGTCGTAAGGGAGCTAGATAAACACCTGTATTTGAAGACTTTAGCTCTTTAATAGCTTGATATGTCTTCCCACTATTAGTAGGTCCTACAAAAAAGTATAGTTCTCTTTTGAGACTTCGCGCTAGTGGATATAAAGATTTTATATCACAATTTAAAAAACTATTGAGTTGAGACTTTAGGGATTCATTTTGCATTTGGTATAATAGCACAATAAATAACAATATAGGATTAGTATGAATTGTAAATATTTTCAATCAAGTGACACTCATGAAAGATGTGGTTCTTGTAATCTAGGTGGTATGAGTTATGATGAGCAGTTAGACTTTAAGCTTAATAGAGAGACAAAAAGATTTGGTGATTTTAATCTTCAAAATATAGATGTGATTAAAAGTGCTCCAGAAGCTTTTAGAAATCGAGCAGAGTTTAGAATATTTCATAAGTTAGGAAAAATATCTTATGCAATGAATGATATAAATCGTAAACTATTACCAATTGATAGTTGTAGTATAGTTTCTACTGATATCTCTTTATTGATGGATAAGTTAATTAAAGAGGTTCAAGATTCTGATGAGTTAAATAGAAAGTTTTTTATGGTGGAATTTTTGGGGAGTACTAGTGGTGATATGCTAGTAACTCTTGTTTATCATAGAAAGCTTGATGAAGCATGGGAAACAGAAGCTAGAAGATTACAAGATATATTAAATGTAAAAATTATTGGTAGAAGTAGAAAACAAAAAGTGATTTTAGATGTGGATACTATTGATGAGTCTCTAACTATTAACGGTAATGAATTTAAATTTAAGTATCAAGAGGGTGGATTTACTCAGCCAAATCAAAAATTAAATGAACATATGATTGAGTGGGTTTTAGATAATATGGAATCATATGATGATCTTTGTGAGCTTTATTGTGGTGGTGGAAACTTTACAATACCATTATCAAAACACTTTAACAATGTATTAGCTACAGAAATTAGTAAGACATCTATTAGATCAGCAAAAGTAAATTGTGAATTAAATAATATTGATAATATTAAATTTATAAGAATGTCAAGTGAAGAGTTTGTTGAGGCTAGAACAGGTGTGCGAGAATATAGAAGATTAAAACAAGAAAATGTTGAACTTGATTCTTATAATTTCTCTACAATATTTATGGATCCACCAAGAGCTGGTTTGGATGATACTACAAGATCTTTAGCAAAAGACTTTGAGCAAATTATTTATATTTCATGTAATCCTGAAACTTTACATAGAGATTTAGAAGAACTTACAAAGACGCATGAAATTAAAAACTTTGCACTATTTGATCAGTTTGCCTATAGCACACATATTGAATCAGGAGTAATATTAAAAAGAAAAGCCTAAGGGCTAATCTTTAAATTGATGCCAAAAAGGGGTACCTACAGTTGGTGTAGATGGTGATGCAAATTCTCTTTGAATCATAGTTCCAGCTTGATATCCTAGTCTTCCACCTTCAATTGCTAATCTAAATGCATCTGCCATTTTAACAGGATCTTGAGCTAGAGCAATAGCAGAATTTAAAAGTACGCCATCATATCCTAGTTCCATAGCTTTAGCTGCATCTGATGGTTTACCAATTCCAGCATCCACTACTAAATTTAAATCTGGAAATTGTGTTCTAATTGCTTTGAGATTATCCGGATTCATAAGACCTTTACCCGATCCTATAGGTGAACCCCATGGCATAATAATTTTACAACCAACATCAGCTAATCTTTTTGTAACTACAAGATCATCTGTTGTATATGGAAATACTTCAAATCCATCTTTTATTAAAACTTCAGCAGCTTTTACCGTTTCAAATGGATCTGGTTGTAGATTATATTGGTCACCAATTACTTCAAGTTTAATCCAATTTGTTCCAAATACCTCTCTTGCCATTTGTGCAGTTGTAATTGCTTCTTGTGCACTATGTGAACCTGCTGTATTTGGTAATACATGTATCCCTAGAGATTTAATAATATTCCAAAAATCTTGACCACCATTATCCCCTGCAGCTTGTCTTCTTAATGCTACTGTTACAATTTGTGATTGAGATACTTTAATAGCATCTTCCATATTTGCAGGAGATGGATATAAAGCTGACCCTATTAATAGTCTAGAATCTAGTGTCTTACCACCTATTTCCCATTTTTCATTTGACATTTTATCCCCCTTGTACTGGTGCTAAAATATCAATTTCATCACCATCTTTTATTATTGTATCTTCATATTTTTTAATAGATACAAATGTTGTATTGATTGCAACTGCAAATGTTTTTGATCTATAGTCTAAAAAATTTAACATATCTTTTACAGATATATTCTCTTTTAGTTCCTTTATCTCTCCATTTACACTAACTTTTATCACTATTAATTCCCTCGTTTAATGCTTTTTCTACAACAGCTGGTGCTAATAAAAAACCATGTCTAAATAGACCATTTATTCGTGTCAGTCCATCTTCATTTTCTATTTTAGGAAGGTTGTCTTTAAATGCTGGTCTACAGTTTGTTTCAGTATTTACAATTCTTGCCTCACCAAAATTTGGGTGGATAGCAAAAGCTGCAGACATTAGCTCAAGTGTAGATCGAACCGATACAGGGGAATAGTCTTCACTCTCTATTTGTGATGCACCAATGATATATCTTTTTGTACCTGGTGTTTGTGATATTTTACACTCTGCGCAGTGATCAAGCTCAATATCTTCACATCCATTTTCTCTAGGTACGATATATATTCTATATCTTGGATGTAATATTCTTGTAGGTCTTGTAATATTAATATCATTTGATTCAAGCCAATATACTTCCCCTCTTACACCTCTAAGATCAGCAAAATGTTCTTTTGCACCAAGACCTCTTGCATCAAATACCCAGTCAAATTCTTCTACCTCTTCACCAATAAATACTTTCTTAGCCTCAAGTTTAGTTACTGGGGTATGCTCTCTCCAAGTTACATCTTGACAACTATCAAAAAATGTAGTTGAAAATGCTATGAATCTTTGAGAATCCACTTGCCCTTCGTTATGTAAAAAGTATGCTTGAGAGTGATGTCCTAATGCAGGTTCTAATTTGGCTAATTCTTGCGAGTTTATAAGTTTAATATCTTTTGCATCTTCAACTTTATTTTTTAAACTAGTTATAAAATGTTCTAACTCAGACATGTCCTGAGGATGAGCAGTAATAATTGAACCTTTTTGTTGTAGTCCATCATATACACCAGCATCTCTTAATAGATTTTTCCATAATTGCTGAGATCTTACTCCCAAATCATAGATTATAGATTCAGCACTTTCTAACTCTGCAAATTGTGCAAGCATACCTGCAGCTGTAAATGCTGCAGATGTGACACCTTCTTTGGAGTCTTTATCAAATAGTGTGATAGTATGACCATCTCTAAGTAGGTTTAGTGCTAATACTCTACCTACTAGCCCAGCTCCAGCTATTGCTATATTCATATTCTCTCCTTATGCACTAACTAGTTATTTATTTTATCAGCTTCAACATATACTTCAGATCCCATTGCTTTGAATGTAGCAGACATCTCATCCATACCTTGTTGTTTTGCAGTATCAATATCTGTTCCTAATTCATCAGCATAATCTCTTACCTCTGCTGAAATTTTCATTGAACAAAATTTTGGTCCACACATAGAGCAGAAGTGAGCAACTTTTGCTGAATCCATTGGCATAGTATCATCGTGATACTCCATTGCTCTTTCTGGATCTAAACCAATATTAAATTGATCTACCCATCTAAATTCAAATCTAGCTTTACTCATAGCATCATCTCTAGCTCTAGCACCCGGATGTCCTTTAGCAATATCAGCAGCATGTGCAGCAATTTTATATGTAATAAGTCCCTCTTTTACATCTTCTCTATTTGGAAGTCCAAGATGCTCTTTTGGTGTAACATAACATAACATAGCACAACCATACCAACCAATCATAGCAGCACCAATTCCAGATGTAAAGTGATCATATCCTGGAGCAATATCTGTGGTCAATGGCCCTAGTGTATAGAAAGGTGCCTCATGACAATATTCAAGTTGCTTATCCATATTTTCTTTAATCATATGCATTGGTACATGCCCTGGACCTTCAATTAGTGCCTGAACATCATGCTTCCAAGCAATTTTTGTAAGCCTACCAAGTTCTTTAAGTTCACCAAATTGTGCTTCATCATTTGCATCAGCACCAGATCCTGGTCTTAATCCATCACCAAGAGAGAATGTAACATCATATGTTTTCATAATCTCACATATCTCTTCAAAGTGAGTATTTAAGAAGTTTTCTTTATGGTGATGAATCATCCATTTAGCCATAATTGCTCCACCTCTTGAAACAATACCAGTCACCCTTTTAGCTGTCATTGGTACATGGTGAAGTAGTAGCCCAGCATGAATTGTAAAGTAATCTACACCTTGTTCTGCTTGCTCAATTAGTGTATCTCTAAATACTTCCCAAGTTAAATTTTCAGCAATTCCATTTACTTTTTCAAGTGCTTGATAGATAGGTACTGTACCAATAGGTACTGGTGAGTTTCTTAAAATCCAGTCTCTTGTAGTATGGATATTTTTACCAGTAGATAGATCCATAACAGTATCTCCACCCCATCTTGTTGACCATACCATCTTTTCTACTTCTTCACCAATAGATGAAGTTGTTGCAGAATTTCCAATATTTGCATTTACTTTTACTAGGAAGTTTCTACCAATAATCATTGGTTCTACTTCAGGGTGATTGATATTACAGGGTATTACTGCTCTACCTTCAGCAACTTCTTTTCTTACAAATTCTGGTGTAATTTCATCTGGTAAGTTTGCACCAAAGCTTTCACCTTTAAGTCTTTCTTCTCTTTCTGGATCACTTAGATATTCTTCTGTCATTGCTCTATTTTGATTTTCTCTAATAGCAATGAATTCCATTTCTGGTGTAATGATACCTTGTCTTGCATAATAAAGTTGAGATACATTTTTACCTTTTTTCGCTCTTAATGGAGTTCTAACTAAACCTTTGGCTCCAGCAGTTACAAAATCTAATTGTTCATCTGTTGAGTAGCCATTATCAGCAGGCTCCATAATACGACCTTTATATTCTTCTACATCATTTCTAGAAGAGATCCAATCTTTTCTTATTGCAGGTATTCCTTCTCCAACATCAATATCAATATTTGGATCTGTATATGGTCCTGATGTATCATATACTACAAGTTTTGTATCGTTTGTAAGTTCAATTTGTCTAGCAGGAACTTTAATATCTTTATGAATATTTCCTTCTATATATACTTTTGTAGATGCTGGTAATGGCTCTCTTGTAAGAAGTTCATTCGAAGTAGTTACTATATCTTTTTGTCTATCTGTCATATTTTATTCTTTCATTTAAATTTTGGCTAACAGCATATTGAGAGGGGAAAGTAGTATATAGTGTTTCAACTATTTATAGACTCTTCCTTCCGCTGGTGTTATCCAGTTCAAGTTCAACGGGTTAAGTATAACTACTTTTCTCAGCTATAAAGTTGACTATATAGCACCCCGAGAGGTTGATTACACAAAGAATAGTATATTTTAGATTTAATATATCTTAAGTAGTAAAATTAGATTATAAAAATTATAAGTGCTACTAAATGTAACACAGCTAAGAGTAGTTTAAGAATATATATAATATTATTCGTTACTATTTTACACATAAGGGTATCTATGAATAGCTGTACGCTAGTTGTACTAGGAGCTGGAAGCTCATCAAGATTTGAATTGAATGTTAAAAAACAATGGCTTAGAATTGGTGATGAACCATTATGGTTAAATACTACTAATAGACTATCTAAATATAGCAACTTTGCTAAAGTTATAGTAGTTGGGCACAAAGATGAGTTAAATTTTATGAAAAACTTTAGCGATGAGTTTATATATGTTGCAGGAGGAGATAGTCGTCAAGAGTCTATGTCAAATGCTCTAAAATTAATTGATACAACATATGTAATGGTTACAGATGTAGCAAGATCTTGTGTACCTAAAGATGTAATAGAAAGATTATTAAACTCTTGCGATCAGGCAGATTGCATTGTACCTACATTGGATGTAAGTGATACAGTTATATACAATAGTAATACTATTGATAGAGATAGCGTAAAACTAATTCAGACACCACAATTATCAAAAACTCAAAAATTAAAAGATGCATTAAAAACTTCAAAAGAATTTACAGATGATAGTAGTGCAATTAAAGAAAATGGTGGAACTGTACACTATGTAGAGGGTTCATTAAAAAGTGCAAAATTAACATTTGGAGAAGAGTTAAGTAGTATTGATTGCTTATTACCACCATCGACAGATACATTTGTAGGCTTTGGTTATGATATTCACGCCTTTGAAGATGGTAAACAGATGGTATTAGGTGGTGTTAATATAGATTCTTCTTTTGGATTTAAAGCACATAGCGATGGCGATGTTTTAATTCATAGTGTAATTGATGCAATTTTAGGTTCAATTGGGGCAGGGGATATTGGAGAATTTTTCCCTGATACTGATGCTAAATACAAAAATGCAGATTCCAAGATAATGCTAAAAGATATTATGAGCTTTACTACAAATGTAGGATATGAGCTTATTAATGTAGATATTACGATTGTAGCACAAGTTCCAAAGATAAACCCATATAAAGATCAGATCAAAACAATGATGACAACTCTATTAAATTTACCAAAAAATAAAGTTAATATTAAAGCTACAACAGCAGAAAAACTTGGTTTTATAGGCAGAAGTGAAGGTGTGGCAGTACAAAGTGTAGTATCTACAAAATATTTTAATTGGAGCAATAATTCATGAGTATATTAATTTTAGAAGATGAGCACTATTTAGGTCAAAAAATAGCATCTAAACTTGAAGTAGAAGGATACAATTGTGATGTATTAGACTCATCAAAAGATATTAGAAAAGGGTATGATACGATTATTATATCGTCATCTTTAAAAAATGAGAACTATCTTGATGTGATTCAAAAATACAATAACTGCACTATACTTGTGTTGGTGCCATTTATAAGTGAAGAAACAGTTTCTGTACCTATGGATCTTGGTGCTTCTGATTATTTAGTCAAGCCATTTATTATGAAAGAACTTATAAGAAAGGTTAAGCACTTTAGAAAATGTCAAGAGATGAAAGAACAATATCATACCATACATGCATATAATGAATTTCTATTTAGACAGACTAGAGCTTTAACAGCAGATTATAGTTTTCCATTAATAGTACATAGTACATCGACAATTGATGCAGATAAGATTGCATTTGATATTGCAAATAAAGAAAATAAAAAGCTTCAAGCTATTCTTATAGAAGAACGAAAAGACTTTGAAGATGTAGCATTAAATGATGATACCATAGTATATTTTTGTGGATTTCATAATTTAAATAGTGATGAACAAGATTTATTTATAGAGCAGATGCAAGATAGAAATATTATACTTTATCAAGATAATTGTAAAGAGTTTAATGGATTTAAATATTTATCGGTAGAAGATAAAAAAGTTTCATTACAAGAGCAAGACATTATGACAATTAATGAATATACTAAGCATGTAGTATTAAAGTTTCAAAATACTATACCGGATACTAAATTAAGTGCTAAATTAGGTATGAGTAGAAAGTCTTTATGGGAAAAAAGAAAAAAATTGGGTATTGAGAAGAAAAAATAATGAGAAAACTATTTTTAACAGTATTTTATAGTGGATTAAGTCCAAAAGCTCCTGGAACGGCAGGAAGTTTTGTTTCATTAATATTGGCTATTGCATTAATACAAGTTGTTCCACCATCAACAATTTTTTTGTTAGCAATTTTAATAAGTGTAGTTGCTGTTAAGCAGATCAATATTTATGAGAAAGAGGTTGGGGAACATGATAGTAAAGAGATTGTAATTGATGAACTTGCTGGTATGTGGCTTGCTTTTACAATTGCTGGAGCCACTGCTTCAAATTGGATATTACTTGCAATACTAAGTTTTATCTTTTTTAGACTATTTGATATCTGGAAACCATCATTTATTGGAAAAATAGATCGTGAATTATCTGGTGGCTGGGGTGTTATGGGAGATGATATATTAGCTGGTATAGTTGCTGGTATTTGTGCTAGTTTAGTAAATTATATATTATTTATATAGAGCACAAGATGTTGCTCTATTTACAAGTTCCTTAGATAGAACCTCATTTTCATTAATAAAATAGTTTACATCTATCTCTTCTAAATCTTCTATTTGAACATCATGTGTAATTTTTACAATAATATGAATATCTGGATTTAAAGCTTTAATTGATTCACAAATTAATCTAATTTGTTCATCATTATCAATTGCAATTATAACTGCTTGAGCATCTTTTATATATACTGATTCAAGAAGATTTTTAGCTTGCGCATTTCCTAGAAAGACAATATCACCTCTTTGTAAACCAGATTCAACATGATTTTGATCATGTTCAATTGCAATATATGCAATATCTTTTTGTTTTAGTTCTTTTACAATATTTTGCCCTAAGAGAGAATATCCACAAACAACTATATGATTCTTAACACCTACAGACAAAATTGGCTCACTAAAAGCTTCAGATGAAGATGGAACCAAGATATTACTAAAGGTTCTAACATATCTTATTGATAGTGATGTGAATATAAGTGATACAATTACTACTGAAACTAATATTTGATATAAGCTATCACTGATTAAAGAGTTATTTTGTGCTAGAGCAAATACTGCAAATGAGAACTCTCCAACTTGTGCTATAGTTAATGCTATTTTAATAGCACGCTTAGTAAATGTAAAAAGCCTTAAAATAGTAAATATTATAAGGGCTTTGAGGAATAGTATAACAGCAGTTAATACTGTAATTAAAATATAGTGTTCTTTAATTGTGTTAAGATCAATTTGTAATCCAACAGTGATAAAAAATAGTCCAAGCAAAAGATCTCTAAATGGGATAAGATCAGATTCAACTTTATATTTATATTTTGTTTCTGCAATTAGCATTCCTGCTAAAAATGCACCAAGTGAATACGAAAATCCAAATACATGTGCAAATAGTGCTGCAGCTAATACTATAAATAAAATAGATGCGATAAACATCTCTTCACTTTTAGCATCGACTATGTATGAAAAGAACTCACCTAATACATATTTCCCAAGTATAAAAAGGGTTACTAAAACAAAAACTGCTGAATAAAATGTTTTTAAAAGTAGATCTTCTACTGCAATATTATTGTTTGTAAAAATTGTAATCATAAGTAAAATTGGGATTACAGCTAAGTCTTGAAATATTAGCATCCCTGCAGAGCTTCTACCATATGGTCTATGTATGTCATTATTATCATTTAATGTTTTTAATACAATGGCTGTTGAAGACAATGATAATGCAGCACCAATAATAATAGATGTTTTAGGATCTAAAGCAAAGAAATGATGTGCTATATATGAGAAGATCGCAGCTGTAATTATAACTTGAAGAAGACCAAAGACAAAAACCTCTTTTTTCATAGAGCGTAAGTGAGAAATGGAGAATTCTAGTCCAATGGTAAACATTAGAAATACAATACCAAATTCAGCTATATGGGCTAATTGGGAATTGTTTATGTGTGAGAAATCTTCTAAGATGATAGATAAAACAAATCCCGTAAATATATATCCTAAAATAGGAGAAATATCTATATACTTAAGGAATAAGTTCACAATGATTGATATTGCTAAAGTAGCAACGATAATAGTAAGAAAATCCATACTGACTATAAAGCTATGAAGTTGAGATAAATATAGTTTAGAAAACTCTAAACTATATCGCAACCTTTTTCGCCAGCTTCAATGTGACCAATTACATATCCATCTGTTTTTTCTAAAATAGCATCAACTTGAGAAGGGTTAGCTACAAAAATCATACCTACACCCATATTAAATGCTCTAAACATTTCAGCTTCTTCTACATGCTCACCCATTAGTTCAAAAATAGGAAGAACTCTTACTTGCTCTCTTTTTACTATTGCTCTAAGATTATCAGGTAAAACTCTTGGTAGGTTTTCAACGATACCACCACCAGTGATATGTGCTAAAGCATTGATGTTTTCTTTACAAGCTTTGAACTCTTTCACATAAATTCTAGTTGGCTCTAATAGTGTATCTATTAATGTTCTTCCATTGAAGTCATCTTCAAATTTCATACCTAATTTATCTAATAAAAGTTTTCTAACTAATGAGAATCCATTTGAATGAACACCGCTACTTGGAAGGGCAATTAAAACATCACCCTCTTTAACTTGTGATACTCTATCCATTTCAGATTTTTCTGCAATACCTACACAAAAACCAGCTAAATCAAAATCACCCTCTTTGTACATACCAGGCATCTCAGCAGTTTCTCCACCAATTAAGGCACATTCACTTCTAATACAACCTTGGGCAATTCCTTTCACAACATCACTTGCTTCATTTACTTCAAGCTTAGCTGTTGCATAGTAGTCTAAGAAAAATAATGGTTCACCAAAGTTACATATTAGGTCATTTGAACACATTGCAACTAAATCAATACCTACTGTATCAAACCTTTGTGAATCAATTGCTAATTTTAATTTTGTACCAACACCGTCAGTCCCTGCTAATATTACAGGTTCTTTGTATCCAGTAGGTAATTCAAATGCCCCAGCAAATGAACCAATACCACCAAGAACACCTGGAATCATTGTTGATTTTACATGTGGTTTGATATTTTCTACGAAGCTATTACCTGCATCGATATCAACCCCTGCATCTTTATATGAAATAGTACTCATTATCTTCCTTTATTTAGTTGAACATTTTTTTGAAATGATACAAATTGGACAAAAGTCAGCAAGACCAGCAAATAGCGGTAGTAAACCAAGGTACCACCATCCAAGATTTAAACTACCATCACCTAGTAAGTATCCTATAATTAAAACAGCAGCACCAAGTGCTATTCTAAATTTTCTACAAAATGATCTGATTTTGTCATAAGTGTTCATTAAACATCCCTTTTAAAAAATATTTGGTATTATATCTAAAACTAGTTGAGGACTTAGGTGAAAGATATATTTAAAAATGCAATTGTGTTAACTGGAGGTATTGCTACTGGAAAAAGTACTGCAGCAGCTTTATTTAAGGAGCATGGATTAGCAATAATTGATGCAGATAAAATAGCTCATGATATTTTAGATGCAAATAGCCATAATATTGCAAAGCTATTTGGCAATGAATATGTAAATGATCATAAAGTTATACGTAAAAAACTAGGTGTTTTAGTATTTAATAAGCCAGATAAGAAAAAACAATTAGAAAATTTTATACACCCTTTAATTCATAATCGGATTAAGTGTGAGTCTCAGAAATTAGAAATGTTAAATAAGAGATATTTAGTTGATATACCACTTTTCTTTGAGACAAAAAATTATGACATAGATAAGAGTATTGTAGTATATACAAATAGAGAACTACAGTGTCAGCGATTGATGAATCGTGATCAGTGTGATATTCAATCTGCTAAGTTAAGAATAGATAGTCAAATAGATATTGAAGAGAAAAGAAAGCTAGCAAGCTATATAATAGAGAATACAAAAGATAAACAATACCTCAAAGAAGAGGTATTAAGAGTTTTAAAGGATATCAGATAGAAAAATATAGTGTATATGATGCGAGTGGAAATAGCTTTGTGATATTTCATACAAATGTAAGAGATGACTATAGTAAGCTTGCTATTGAACTTTGTAAAAAAGAAAATGTTGATGGTTTAATAGTAGTTGTTCCACATTTTGTATTTGACTTTGAATGGTTATTTTACAATAATGATGGTTCTACTGCATCAATGTGTGGTAATGGCACAAGAGCAGTAGCACATTATGCATTTACAAATCAAATTGCTGGTAAATTTATGAAGTTTTTAACTGGAGCAGGTGTAATTAGCTGTCAAGTTGAAGATGATATTGTAGAAACACAAATGACTCCACCAAAAGAATTAAAAGCATCATTTGAACAGTATGGACTAAAGTGGTGGATGGTAGATACTGGAGTACCACATTTGGTGACAATAGTAGGTGATATTGAATTATTCGATAAAGATATAGCATCTAAAATGAGATATGAGTATAATGCTAATGTAAATTTTACATCTTTAAAAGATACAGACCAGCTATATGTTCGAACGTATGAGCGTGGTGTAGAAGATGAAACACAAGCATGTGGGACAGGTATGGTAGCTTGTTTTTTAAGAGCAAATAGTTTAAATCTTATTTCAGGTTCAGCAAAAGTATATCCTACAAGCTTAGAAGAATTAACAATAAGGTTAGAAAAAGATACGATATATTTTAAAGGTAAAGTAAAAAAACTAAAAGGGTAAGATGAGTTTATGATTAGGATACTAATACTTGTAATATTATGTTTGTCACAAGCAAACAGTACTGGTATGCCTAAGGGTTATTATCATATTACTGATATAAAAAAACAAAAGCAAGTTTTCTTTGATATATTAGCACCAATGATTGAAAAGGAAAAAAAACAAGTTTTAAAAGATAGAAAGTTTGTTAAAGATTATTTTAAATCTGGGTTATTTGGTATTAAGCATGATGGAATTGGTTTAATTAAATTAATGAGGATAAAACAATATTATAAGGTTAAAAATATATATGATATAGAGGAATATCTAAATCGTATAGATATTATACCTACTTCTATCATTTTGGCTCAAGCAGCACTTGAAAGTGGCTGGGGTAAAAGTAGATTTGTAAGAAAAGCAAACAATATATTTGGACAATGGACATATTCAAGAAAAGGACTAATTCCTAAAAATAGGGATAAAGATGCTAAGCATAGAATCAAAATATTTAAATCATTAAGTGAGGCTATAAAAGCATATCTTAGAAATATTAATACACATTATGCTTATGAAAAGCTTCGAATAAAAAGAGCTGCTTTAAGAGACCAAGTTGATAAAATTGATGGTTTAGATTTATATATGGAGTATATTTACTATTCTCAAATAAGGGAAGAGTATACTAAAAGGTTAAAGAAGATGATTCTTCAAAATGACCTTTTAAAATATGATAATTAGCTTACAGTCCTGAATTTTCTATAAGTTTTGCTTGGTGATTTGCAATTAGAGGATCAATAACTTCATTAAGTAGACCATCATTCATAATAGCATCAAGTCTATAAAGTGTTAAATTAATTCGATGATCAGATATTCTTCCTTGAGGATAGTTGTAAGTTCTAATTCTAGCACTTCTATCTCCAGATCCAACTTGTTCTTTTCTGTCTGCACCTTCTTTTTCCATTCTTTCTTGTTCTTGAAGATCATATAGTCTAGCTTTTAGAACTTTCATAGCTTTTTCTCTATTTTTATGTTGAGATTTTTGATCTTGGTTTGTTACAACTAATCCTGTTGGTAAGTGAGTGATTCTAATAGCAGAATCTGTTGTATTAACAGATTGCCCACCACATCCAGATGCTCTCATAGAATCAATTTTAAGATCTTCAGCTTTGATTTCAATTTCTACATCATCAACTTCAGGAATAATAGCAACTGTAATAGCAGAAGTATGTACTCTACCTTGTGTTTCAGTTGCTGGTACTCTTTGAACTCTATGAACACCTGATTCAAATTTCATCTTAGAATAAACAGATTCACCTTTTACAAGGAAAACCATCTCTTTAAAACCGCCAGCTTCAGACTCACTTGAGTTCATTATCTCAGTTTTCCAGCCTTGATTTTCCGCAAATTTAATATATGTTCTAAAAAGATCAGCAACAAATAGTCCTGCTTCATCTCCACCTGCACCAGCTCTAAGTTCAATAAATATATTTTTATCGTCATTAGGATCTTTTGGAAGCATAAGAAGTTTAATCTCTTCTTCTAATTCTGGCTTTCTAGACTCTAATTCTTTTAATTCCTCTTTTGCAAGCTCCCCTAATTCAGGATCGTCAAGCATAGATTTATTATCATCAATGTCTGAAATAATTTGATTGTATTCATGTGCAGCATCAACAATTTTTTTAATACTTGATTGTTCCTTTGCTAGTGCAGTCATTCTTTTAATATCTGACATAACTTCTGGAGAAACTATTAGATCTGTAAGTTCATTATATCTATCTATGAAAGATTGTAATTGTTGTTGTAGCATAAATTTGCCTAGTGTTGGGATATATAAGTGTTTATCTAGCTATTTATACAATAGCTAGATAAAAAGAAAGGTGATTAAAGTGCGTTAACTTTTACTTGTAGTCTACTTACTTTTCTAGCAGCAGTTTCTTTTTTTAAGATTCCTCTACTTACACAGTGGTGGAAGTATTTGTTTGCAGTTTTCATTGATTCTGCAGCTTTAGTAGTATCATTTGCTTCTATAGCTTCTAATACATCTTTTGTAATGTTTTTGATTCTTGCTTTGTAGAATCTGTTTCTCTCTGTTTTAACAAGAGTTTGTTTAGCTCTTTTTGCAGCTGATTTATGGTTTGCCATATTGCTAATCCTTAGTATTATTTATAATTTTGTTCGGAATGGTACTTAAATAGTGCTTAAACTAAGCTTTGGTTAAAGTTTCTAATTATGTCATATCATTAACAACTTATTATGTTATAATCACATAATTAATTAGATATAGGGGTATTTATTAGATGCAAAAATTATTTGGAACTGATGGCGTTAGAGGAAAGGCTGGTACTTTCCTTGATGCTATAACAGCATTGAAGCTTGCACAAGCAGTTGGTGTATATTTTAAAAATAATTCAAAAAATAAAAGAAGGAAAATTCTTCTAGGTAAAGATACTAGAAGAAGTGGATATATGATAGAAAATGCACTTGTATCTGGTCTTACATCTGTAGGTTTTGATGTGATACAAATAGGCCCAATGCCAACGCCTGCAATTGCATATCTAACTGAATCGATGAGATGTGATGCAGGTATTATGTTAAGTGCATCACATAATTCTTTTGAAGATAATGGTGTAAAATTTTTCAATTGTAAAGGTGATAAGCTTAGTGTAGATATAGAGAATGAAATTGAAAAGATATTTTATAATACAAAGCTTTTAATTTCATCTCAAGTAACAGATAAAAATATTGGTAAAGCCAAAAGAATTGATGATGTAATTGGGAGATATATCGTATCTATTAAAAACTCCTTTCCTATAGGTATGAATTTAGAAGGATTAAGAGTTGTTTTAGATTGTGCTAATGGTGCTGCTTATAAAGTTGGTCCAACAATTTTTGAGGAGCTTGGTGCTGATTTAATTGTGATAAATGATAAACCAGACGGCTTTAATATAAACGATGGATGCGGGGCCTTGCATCCTGAAAAATTAGGAAAAGTAGTAAAAAATTTACGAGCTGATATAGGAATTGCACTAGATGGTGATGCAGATAGACTAGTAGTTGTAGATGAAAAAGGTGATACTATTGATGGTGATAAGTTAATAGGTGCTATGGCTGTATATTTAAATAATCAAAATAAACTTCCGTCAAAAGCATGTGTTGCAACTGTTATGAGTAATATTGCGTTAGAAAATTATTTAAAGGATAATGGTATAGAACTTTTTAGATCTAATGTTGGTGATAAGTATGTTCTTGAAGTTATGAAAGATAAAGGGATCAATTTTGGTGGCGAACAAAGTGGGCATATCATTTTTAGTGATGTAGCCAAAACAGGTGATGGTTTGGCTACTGCATTGCAAGTGTTATCGATGATTATACAAAGTGGCAAAAAAACTAGTGAAGTTTTAAATCCATTTGAATTATCTCCTCAAATTCTAAAAAATCTAATTGTAGAAGAGAAGAAGCCTTTAGATCAAATAGATGGTTTAGAAGAGTTATTAAATGAATTTAGAGAAAAAGGTTTACGGGATTTAATTAGATACTCTGGTACAGAAAATAAGATAAGATTACTTCTTGAAGGCTCAAATGAAAAAGATGTGCAAGTGTGTATGGATAGATTGGTGGAATTTATAAAACAAAAACTATGTTAAAAAAACTTTATATTGCAATAGCAATATTTATTGTATCTGTAATAGTAGATCAATATATTAAATATATTTTTGTAGATGGTTTTGTATGGCATAGTGATTGTATATCATTAGTGCTAGCATATAATAAAGGTGTAGCATTTTCAATGTTTGCTTTTTTAGCTTCTTATTTGAAATATATACAAATATTATTTGTAATTGGAATAATAATATATTTGATAAACAACAAAGATATATTTATGCAATATTATATCCCTATTGCTCTCTTATTGTCAGGAGCAATAAGTAATATTTATGATAGATTTATCCATATAGGCGTAGTAGACTATGTTTACTGGCATTGTAAATTTGATTTTGCAATTTTTAATTTAGCAGATGTATTAATAGACTTAAGTATAGTAATGATCTTATATATTAGCTATAAAAAGTCGAAACAAGATAAAATTTAAAATTTCTTCAATTTACTCTTGACAAATTAAAGAAAACAAAGTATAATTCCATCCACATTTAAGTAGTGTATGTCGGAGCGTAGCGCAGCCTGGTAGCGCACCTGGTTTGGGACCAGGGGGTCGGAGGTTCGAACCCTCTCGCTCCGACCATTTTTATTTAAATTTTTGTATGTTAGAAACGATTTTCATGGTAGGTATAGCTCAGTCGGTTAGAGCGTCTGGTTGTGGTTCAGAAGGTCGCCGGTTCGATTCCGGTTACTTACCCCATTTTAAGTTTTTAATGATATAATTCCAATTATATGCTTCCTTAGCTCAGCTGGATAGAGCAACGCCCTTCTAAGGCGTAGGTCACACGTTCGAATCGTGTAGGGAGTACCATTTTTTGTTATCAATTAACTACATTTATGCGGATGTGGTGAAATTGGTAGACACGCCAGACTTAGGATCTGGTGCCTAGCGGTGTGGAGGTTCGAGTCCTCTCATCCGCACCATTGTGTAGTTAGTTGATAGCAAAATGAAAGCCCCTCAAGCAGGGGCTTTTTTAATGTATATAATTATCTATTTATACTTCTTTGTTTAGAATATGCTTTGTTAAAGTAGCAGTATAGAATAAACCTTTAAATACAGTTGCTTCATTTACATTACCTATAACTTCAATACTATTTTTAATACCATCATTATTAATAATATTAGCTTCAAAGATAATTGTATCACCTAGTTGTACTGGTGCTAAAAACTTAGTCTCACTTTTAGCTAATACAACATATGGATCATTCACAGCAGCCATAGCAGCAAAATCAGCGGCACAAAATGCAAAACCACCATGTATTAACCCTTGACAATCCGCTACCATAAAATCTTTTGTAATTAATTCCACTTTTGAGTAAGCAGGCTTTAATTCTATAACTTTACCATTGATATCATTATTTAGTTTTAGATGAGTATTTAATTCCATTATATCCCTTTTATAAGTATTGTATATATTATACAGTAGAATGACAAAAATAATTAGGAAGTGATATTGAAGAATATAAAACATATAGTACTTTGTACGGTAGTAGCAGTATTATTTAGTGGATGTATAGTTGGTGATGTTGTTGCATTACCATTTAGGGTGACAGGTGCAGTTGTCAATGTGATTGCTCCAGATGTAGTTGGAGATACTATTACAGATATTGGAGATGTAGCTGATGCCGCGATACCTTTCTAGACTTTTTGTACTTCTTGCACTATGTTTTGTAGTGCCATCTTATGCAATAGATGAGATATATCTATTACCTAAAGATACAAAAAAAGTACAGAAGCAAATAGTTCATCTTTTTGATAAAAGTACTAAAAGTATTGATATTGCTATGTATAATTTCAAATATAAGACATTTATAAAAGCATTAAAAAGAGCATCCAAAAGAGATATTAAGATAAATTTATATCTAGATAGTAACAAAGCAAAAGAATCTAAGATAGATTTTATTAAATATAAAACTTTTGATAAAAAACTACATATTAAAGCAGCATTATTTGATAATAAAACTATAGTATTTGGTAGTGCAAATTGGAAAAAAGAATCATTTGACGAAAACTTAGAGGTGGTATATATCACCGATGATAAAAAAATAGTAAAGAAATTTAAAAAAATATTTCAAGAATTAAAAGAAAAGAATTAGGAAGTTAACTATGTTAAGTATAGCAGTTATAGGATATTGTATATATTTTTTAGTATCAGTATATACATCATTTATGCAAATAGCATATGTAAAAGATGCAAAAAAACAAAAAGCGGTGATTTTAGAAGAGTCTAAATTTGAAGAGGCAGGGAATTATGCCGTTGAAAGTCAAAAAATAGCTTTATTATCAACAATATATGATTTTGTATTGTTCTTTATATGGATTGGTTTTGGATTACAGTTTTTAGATAGTGCAACAGGTTCATTAATAGGATGGCAAAAAGCAGTAGTATTTATAGATCTATTTATAATAATTAATTGGATTTTAGGATTACCATTTGAGCTATATGGTACATTTAATTTAGATAAAAAATATGGCTTCTCTAATATGACACCATCTTTATATATTAAAGATACAATCAAAACAGGAATATTATTTTTAATATTTGGTAGTGGTGTGATTGCTGCTATTAGCTTAATAATAGAAAATTTTGAGTCATGGTGGATATATGGATTTGTATTTATATTTGCTGTAATATTAGTGATTAATATGGTTTATCCACTTGTGCGTGATAAGATGTTTGATAAATTTGAAAAGTTAAAAGATGAAGAACTTGAATCTAAAATAGAGAAACTACTTGACGAAGTTGGATTTAAATCAAGTGGAGTATTTAGTGTAGATGCTAGTAAAAGAGATAATAGATTAAATGCATATTTTGGTGGTCTAGGTTCTACAAAAAGAGTAGTACTATTTGATACGCTAGTACAGAAGTTATCTCATAATGAACTTCTAGCTGTCCTTGGACATGAATTGGGTCATTTTAAAAATGGTGATATTTTAAAGAATATAGGTATTATGGGTGTAGTGATGTTTATATTTTTTGCAATCTTTGGAAATCTTCCTGATGAATTATTTTTACAAATGCATTTATCAAATGAACCATATGCAATAATACTAGTATTTATGATGTTTAGTCCAATATTGTCCTTTTTCTTAATGCCATTAATATCATTAATTAGTAGACACAATGAATATGCTGCTGATGAATTTGGATCTAATTTAAGTAGTAAAGATGATCTTGTAAATGCGTTATTGAAGTTAGCAAATGAAAATAAGTCATTTCCATTATCTCATCCAATTTATATATTTTTTTACTATTCTCATCCACCATTAGTGGAACGATTAAAGGAGTTAGGCTATAAAATATAGTCTAGCTATTTTCTAATATTTCAATAGCTTTTGAAGTTTGTATAGTTTTTGTAGCCGTATCAACACTCAAAATATAATTATCAACATAAGGGATCATAAATGTTTTCGGTAGATTTTTTTGTATTAACTCATTAGTCGTAGCTACTTCAAGATAGTCAGTATCTCCATATCTATGGATATCTTTTACTCTACCTAATGTAGTATCTGCATCAATAATTATACTATCTATAATATCAAACCAGAAGAATTGTTTGTTTGATAAATTACATATTGCTTTTGAATCTTCTGTAGTTGTAAACACTTCTTTATTTATTAACTTTCTAGATATATCACAATTATCAAAGTCTTTAAACTTTACTACATCTCTTTTTTTATTATAACTTTCTATAGTAACTGTTGTATTATTTGATAGTGTAAATGTAGCATCTTTTTTAAACTGCTCTGGGAAGTCTGTGTCTAAGTGAAGTTTTAGTTCACCATGTAGTCCGACCGTTTTACCGATCTTTGCAATATAAATTTTATCTTGCATTTATTTGTATTTTATAAGATATACCATCTTTTGCTTTGCAACCATTAATTACAGTTTTTATAGCAGCGATCATATTACCATTTTTACCAATAAGCTTACCAATATCATCTTGGTGAGCAGTTACTGTAATAAGTGCAAATGTATCATTTTCATGTTCTATTTCAACAGTAACATCGTCAGGATTAGCAACAATTAATCTTGCATAATCCTGAACAAATTGAGTAATCATCTAGGATTATTTTCCAGTGATTTTTTTAACTTTGCTACTCATTTGAGCACCAACGCTTAACCAGTGGTCAAGTCTATCTTCATCAATTTTAAGTACTTTTGGCTCAACTACTGGGTTGTAGTAACCAATTGATTCGATCCAACCTGAATCTCTTCTTTTTCTACTGTCTGTAACTACGATTCTGTAAAATGGCTTTTTCTTTCTACCCATTCTTGTAAGTCTAATTGTTGTCATATTTTCTTTCCTTTTATATTTTTAACTTATTATGTTAAGTGGTAAAGACTATAAATATAGTATTTACCACTTAACACTTAAGTGTTGATCTTAAGTCTTATCGACCAAGCCCCGATGGTATTCCTGCCCCTGCATTACCCATTTGTGATAACATTTGTTGCATCCCTTTACCACCTTTACCAGATAGCTTTTTAGCCATCTTAGCAGCATTTTTAAATTGTTTAAGTATTTTATTTACTTGTACTTCTGATAGGCCAGCACCAGTAGCTAATCTTCTTTTTCTACTAAGGTTAATAATAGATGGTGTTTCTCTTTCTTTTGGAGTCATTGATGATATAAGAGCTTTAATTCTTACTATTTCACCTGAGTTTTCAAGGTCCATATCACCTAATTGACTAGCCATTTTATTCATTCCTGGAATCATAGACATAATAGATTTCATAGAACCTAGTTTTTTCATCATCTCAAGTTGATCTAAGAAGTCATTAAAATTAAACTCACCTTTTTTAATTTTCTTGGTTACTTCTTTTGCTTTTTTCTGGTCAATAACAGCAGAAGTTTTTTCAGCAAGACCTTCAATGTCTCCAGCACCCATAAGTCTTGATACAATTCTTTCTGGGATAAATACTTCAAGGTCTGGCATCTTTTCACCAGTACCTACAAATCTTAATGGTACTTCAACTTGATGTGCAATAGAAAGTGCCACACCACCTTTCGTATCTCCATCAAATTTTGTTAGTATTACACCATCTATACCAATTTGTTCTTTAAATGATGTTGCAGTTTTAGTAGCATCATGACCTGTTAGTGAATCTGCCACATAGAAAATTTCATCAGGATTTACCGCTTTTTTAACATCTTCTAGTTGTGACATTAGTTCAGTATCAATTGCAAGACGACCAGCTGTATCCACTAGTAGTACATCATAAAGCCCATCTTCGGCTTTCTTTTTAGCAGCCTGTGCAATTTTTACTGGATTTGTCTCATTGTCATCGAAATATACATCAACTTCAATCTGCTCACCAATTTGTTTTAATTGTTCAACCGCCGCAAGTCTTTGTAAGTCAGCAGCAGCTATTAAAACTTTTTTATTTTTTTGCTTTAGATTTAATGCCAATTTACCAGTTGTAGTTGTTTTACCACTACCTTGAAGACCAGTCATTAGAATTGTAGTTAATGGTGTTGAAGCATATACAAAACCTTGGTTTCCAGATGTTGTTAAAATATCTGTTAGGTTTTTTTGTAACGCTTTAATAAAGCTATCTTGACCAATACCATTATTTTTGGTATCAGATTCTATAGCAGATACTAATTGTTTTGTAGTTTTATGATGTACATCTGATTTTAAAAGTGATTTTCTAAGTTCAGTTGTTGCTTTTTTTAGTGAGCTAGCATCATCTTGATGTCTAATTTTATTTACAATATTTTTAAAGCCACCTGTTAATACTTCAAACAATTAATCTTCTCCTATATTTTAAAGTTTGGGATTATATATTAAATTTGCTTGATTTAAACTTAATGTAAGTTTTAAAAATATAAAAAGCCCTTATTTAAGGGATAGTTAAATATTTCTAACTTAAAGACCACTTAATTCTAACCGAGTGTGGCAAAGGTATTATTTTCTAATTAAAATCCGAATCTATTAAATTCTTTTGGTTCTTTAGCTACAAATGTGTATCCAAGAAGCTCAGTCTTTTTAGAATGAAGTAGCATTCTATTTGTATGAGAAGATGTTTTACCATATTGTGCATCACCTAATATAGGAAATTTTATACTTGCAAGGTGTACTCTAATTTGATGAGTTCGTCCATGCTCAATTACAACTTTTATTTTTGATTTATTACCCTCTATAAACATAGGTATTATTGTTGTTTTTGCTGGTTTACCAAGTTCAAGATCAATTTTACTTCTAGCAACCTTACCTTTGTGTGTAATAATTGGTTGATCAATTACCTCTTCTTCTGCTACTTTCCCTTCTACAATTGCTACATATTCTTTATAAACTTTGTTTTGTTTAAATTCTTTGATAGCTTTTCTTCTAAACTCTTCATTCTTGGCAAATAGCATTACACCACTTGTCTCTTTATCTAATCTATTTAAAAGTATCGCATGTGGAAATGATTTACTTACTTGTTCTGCAGTTTCAAAAGCAGGTTTATCTACAGCAATGATGTCATCATCTTCAAATATTACTTTAGTTATTTGTGGTAATTGTACTTTAAATATAGTTGTATCACTAATTTCCCCTCTAGCAATTGTGATTTTTCTACCACCTACACTTACTAAACCTTTATCTATTAATTCTTTTGCTTTTGAATTTGAAATATTTTCTTGAATTGCTACAAGTTTATATGCTTTTTCTCGTGCCATTTTGTATCTCCTTTATTATTGGATCAATATCACCTATTTGGCTTAGTGTTGCCTTTGGTATATCTTTTATATTTCGCATAGTATCTAAAATTTCCTCATTTTTGATAATTTTATAATTATTTATGCATTCAAAGAGTGATTTTTGATTAAAAATATGCTCTCCACTAATAACCCTACAGTTAAAGTATGCAGGTTCTATAGGATTATGACCACCTATTTTTTCAAATGCACCACCTAATATGACAGCATCACTGATTGCAAATATATTGATCAATTCTCCCATTGTATCTACTAATACAATATCACTATCAAATGATTTATTTTGAGTATAGCGACTATAAGAGATATCACTAATTTTAATTTTGTCTTTTATTAGTTTATCTACTGTGTCAAATCTTTCTGGATGTCTAGGTACTATGATAAGCCTGCCCATATCTTTACTATAGCTATCTAAAATTAATTGTTCTTCATTTTCATGAGAGCTAGCAAGTGTTATATTAAATCTATCATCAGGTCTTGCCAGTTTTTTTGATATTTTTGGAAGATTAGCTAATTTAATATTTCCAATTGATTTTATATTTGTTGCTCCAAGTTCTTCTAGTCTTTGTTTGTCTAGATCTGATTGTGCAAATACTGAATCTATATTTTTAAATATCTGTTTATAAAACCAAGAGTATTTTTTATATGATTTGTATGATTTATCACTTATTCTTGCATTGATAAGTATAGTCTTTATATTTTTAGATCTTGCAATTAAAAATAACATATACCAAAGTTCTGCTTCCATAACAACAAGTACTTTTTGCTTATTTATCCAAAATGGTAAAAATATTTCAAAAGGAAGATATCTAGTTTGATCGGATAAAGATTCTGCTGCTTCAAAGCCTGTATTTGTAATTGAAGATATATGTATAGGCTCATTTGTTGTTTGCTTTAATATCTCTATTATGGATTTTAATGCTTTTGTTTCACCCATAGAACAGCTATGAAACCATATCCCGCATCCATCAAATCTAGGATTATTTTGCAGGAAAAATCTAGCAGGTATAGCATCTTTATATTTTTTATTTCGGCTTTTAAATACTAGATATGGCAGAGCAATAATATATAAAATGATTGCAATAAAATAATAAATAAAAGAAAACATTATTGGTTTTCTTTCAAAAGTGTAATAGCAAATTCTTTAGCTTGAGATGTAATATTCTCATCGCTAATCATTCTAGCTATCTCATTAATTTTATCACTATGGTTCAATTCTTTGATTTTAGAAATATTGTTATCTTTGTATACTAAAAAATGCTGATCTGCGGTTGCTGTTAATTGTGGTTGATGAGATATAGCAAATATTTGATAGTTTTTTGATAGTTGTTCTAAAACTTTTGCAATTGAAGCACTCTCTTTTCCACTTAAATTTGCATCGATCTCATCTAAAAATAGTATTCCATTTGTATCAATTTCAATTTTACTTCTAGCAGTTAATAAAGCAAGCCTAAGTCTATTAAACTCTCCACTACTAATATCTTTAAGTATTGTATTATTTAATCGAAATTCTATTTTATCGATACCTGTAATATCAATTTGTTTTAAACTTATATCAATGCTTAGACCATCTAAATATAGTAACTTAAGATATTCATTAATAAGTTTTGTAAAAGCTGGAAGCTGTTGAACTCTTATTTTTGAAATATCTTTTGCATACTCCTCAATCTCTAGTGACAATTTTTTAATATTTTTTTCTAATATAGCTTTTTCAAATGTAATATTATCCCATGATTCTAATTCTAGTTCTTTCTCTTTTTTAAATTCAAGTGCTTCTTCTATTGATCCATATTTTTGTTCTAAACCACTAAGATCTTCAATTCGTGTTAAAAGTTGATTTATTTCATCATCACACATCCCATTAAAAGAAGTCTCAAACTTTTCGATATGGTTATAAACTTGATTGATACTATCATCAAAAAAACTACTATCGATATCAAGCTTCGTTAAAAGGTCACTTATATAGTGTGAATTTTCTAATATAGGATTGGCATTACTTAATGCATCATCTATCTTATCTTTTTTAGATAATCTACTTTTAAATTCTTTTAATTCATGTAGTTCATCAACTTTTGGATTAATATCATTAATCTTTGATATTTGTAGTTTTATAAATTCTATCAACTCATCTAAATTTACTTGGTCTTTATTGATTTTATTTAATTTGTTAGTTAATTCTTCTAGCTTTACAAAGCTATTATGGAAGTTGTCTAATAGTTCTTTATAGTTGTGATTTTGTATTGATGCAAGAGTATCTAAAAATTCTATAATTTTTTTGCTATCAAAATCACTTGTATCCTTAAGATGTAAATGCTTAGAAAACTTGCTAGTAAAATCTTGTAGTTGTTTTTTTGAAATAGTTTGTGAATTTAAAAGATATCTAGTTTTTGTAGATGTTGTTTGTTTTATAACAAACTCATCACCACTATCAATCATAAAATCATTATTTATAATATTAAGATTCTCAATGGTGACTTCACTTAGAGTTGCTTTACTTTGAATATGTCCAAAAAGGGAAATAATGGAGTTCATTAGTATAGATTTTCCTGCACCACTTGCACCACTAAAGACTACTAAGCCATTAGTAAATTCAGTTTCAATTTGTTCAAAAGATAGGTAGTCTTTTAGGTAAAATCTTGAAATCATGATTGAGTTTTATTTCCCCAATTTAGTTTTTTATTTAATATATCAAAATAATTTCGCTCATCGCGATGTATTAGCATTGCTCTAGATGAGGCAACTTTAATAGATATTTTATCCCCACTCTTTAATTCGTATTTGTCTTGACCATCAATAATCACTGCTAAGTCTTTATCATTACTACTAACACATGAAATATCAAAATTTTTAGGTAATACTATTGGTCTTTGAGTAAGTGAATGAGCAGATATAGGTGTAACTACAATTGCTTCTGCTAATGGATATACTACTGGTCCACCACACGAAAGATTATAAGCAGTAGAGCCTGTAGGTGTTGATATAATAAGTCCATCACCATAATAGCTATTAAATACTTTTTCATCTATGATAGTATCTATACTAGCCATACTCTCAATAGTTGTTCGTGTAAGTACAATATCATTAAATGCAAAATGAGTATTATTGTTGATTGTAAATTCGAGCATCATACGCTGATCAATTCTATAGCAATCATTAATCATATTATCTAAAAAGTTATCAATCTCATCTGGCATAATGTCTGTTAAAAAGCCAAGAGTGCCTAGATTAATACCTAAAATAGGTTTATTAGTTTGTAAACTTCTTCTGCAAACAGATATTAAAGTACCATCACCACCTATAGATACAAGAAAATCACTTTGCTCACAAAGTTCTTTAAACTCAATACCATCTTGATCTATAATCTTTGCGCTATTTGTTTCTACTATTGTCCTAATACCTTTAGAATTAAAAATATTTATTAGCTCTATATATGTATCTTTAAGATCTGTTGCTTCAGGTTTAAATATTAATCCAGCTGTTCGAAGTGATTTTAGTTGTTCTTGATTATTTGTAATTCTCATATTATGCTTATTATATCTATTTATCGCTTTCTATAGCTTAATGCTTCTAGTAGATGTTTTTTAGAAATATCTGTATTATTATCTAGATCAGCAATCGTACGCGATATCTTTAAAACTTTATTGATAGCTCGAAAGGATAATGAGAATTGTTGGATTGCTTGTTCTAAAATAATAGTTGATTCGTGATCTAATTTACAATATTTTTTGATCTCTTTATCACATAATTTTCCATTTAAATCTGTTTGACCACGAATTTTTTGGTTTTGAAATGCATTTATTATCTTGCTATGTAAATCTTTTGAACTTATATCTACTTTATCATCTTTTGTGACTTCATTCATGGTTACATAGATATCAATACGATCTAGAAAAGGATCAGATAGTCTATTTTTATATCTTTGAATTTCCAATTCGCTACATCTGCAATCTTTTGATTGCGATAATAAATTACCGCAAGGACAAGGGTTCATCGCCGATACAAATAGAAATTTTGTAGGATATTTAACTTTTGTATTTACCCTTGATATTAGTATGCTGTGATCTTCTAATGGTTCCCTCATTGCTTCAATAATTGTTTTTGAAAAATGAGGTAATTCATCAAAAAATAGCAATCCACCATTGCTTAAGCTTACTTCCCCTATTTGTGTACCACCAAGAATTGATGCTTTTGTAGAGGAATGATGTGGTGAAATGAAATTTCTACGAGGTTTAAAGCTAGGTTCTCTTAATTGTAGTGAATCTAATTTTGCTTTATCTAGAATTTCATCTAAACTCATTGGGTGCATAATATATTGCAATCTTTTACTTATCATACTTTTACCGCATCCAGGACTACCTTCAAAGATTATATTATGGTTACCCGCTGCACTAATCAAAGCGGCTCTTTTGGCAATCGTTTGACCTTTGACATCATTGAAATCTAATGGATAATCTTCTATATAATAATATTTTATTTTATTACATTCAATAAAGTTATATTCAAACTTATTATTTACAACTTTGTACTTATCTTTTTGATCTGTTGTAAAAAAATATATAGCTTCTTCTAGTGTATCTACAGCATATATATTAATATTAGGTATTTTAGATACTTTTTCAATCGACTCTTTTGGTATAAGTACATTTTTAATAAGACCTTTTCTAGCCAATGATAGTATGAGGACAAAAATTGACTTTGTATCTTTTAGTGTACCATCAAGCCCTAGTTCTCCAAATATATGAAAGTCTTTAAATACTACTGTCTGTTCTTGAAGAGCAATTAGCAAAGCAATACCTATATCAAAGTGGCTACCTGATTTTGCTATCTCTGATGGTGATAAGTTTATTGTGATTTTTTTTGGAGGAAATTTATATTCATTAAAAAGTAGGGCAGATTTAATTCTATCCTTACTTTCTTGTATGGCTGTATTTGCAAGTCCAACTATACTAAATGATGGTAAACCTTTTGTAAAAGTTGATTCCACATCAACACTAATAGCTTCAAATCCATTTATAGATGCGCATTTGAGTTGTTTCATAAGATACTCCTATTTTATAGAAGTGATTGTATCAGTATTTTAGAAGAAGATCTAAAAATATTGCAAATTGCAATATTTTATAAGTCTTTATTTTTTTTGGCTTCTTTTAGTTTTTTCTTCCACTCTTTTTCAAACTTTCTACGCTTGTTAAAAGATAAGTTTTCAATAAAAACATGACCAGTTAAATGTTCCATTTCATGTTGCCATGCAACAGCCAAAAAGTCATCAGCATCAATTGTGTGAAAGTTACCATCTCTATCATTATATTGGACAGTGATATTCATAGCTCTAGTTATCTCTTCATGAAAACCTGGGATACTTAAGCATCCTTCAGTATATACTTGTTCACCATCTTTATGTGTAATAACTGGATTGATTGCTTCAATTAGATTATCAGAAGTTTGTATCTCCTGCTCTGGATTTTCTGGATCTTCAATAGGAATATTTATAATTAGGACATTTAAAGGTACACCTATTTGAATGGCAGCCAGACCAACACCAGCTGCATACATCATAGTATCATTCATATCATCTAAAAGTGTGTGAAGTTCTTGATCAAACTTCACAACATCTTTAGACTTTGTTCGCAATATAGTATTTGGGTAAGTGATTATTTTTTTAATCATATTGAATTATTTATGTTTTGTTATAACTTTATCTATTAGACCGTATTCTAATGCTTCTTGAGAACTCATAAAATTGTCTCTGTCTGTATCTTTTTCAAGTGTAGAGATATCTTGTCCAGTTTGTTCTGCTAGAATTGAATTTAAACTATCTTTCATTCTTTGAATCTCAGCCGCTTGTATTTGAATATCAGTAGCTTGACCCTGAGCACCACCTAATGGTTGATGAATCATGATTCTAGAGTTTGGTAAAGAAAATCTTTTACCTTTAGTACCAGAGCTTAATAGGAATGATCCCATTGATGCAGCTTGTCCTATACAGATAGTACAAATATCGGGTCTAATATAATTCATAGTATCGTAGATACTCATCCCACTTGTAATTACGCCACCTGGAGAGTTTATATAAAGAAAGATATCTTTATCTGGGTCTTCAGCTTCTAAAAAAAGAAGTTGTGCAACTACTGTAGAAGCTACTTGGTCATTTATCTCACCACTAAGCATGATAATTCTATCTTTAAGAAGCCTAGAATATATATCGTAACTTCGTTCACCTCGACCAGTTTGCTCTACAACGTATGGGATATAGCTCATGTTACTACTTTCCTGCTTTTTCGTCTAGAAGTTTAGTGATAACTTTTTGCTCAATCATAGACATTTTGATAGCTGGTAGGTAACCTTGCTCTTCATATTGCTTGATCATAGCTTGACCATCTTGACCAGTCATCATCGCTTCATAGTAAATAGTTTGACTTACTTCTTGGTCACTTACTTCAACACCTTCTGCTTTTGCTAGTGCATCTACAATAAATGTAGCTTTTACACTTTTAACTGCATCTGGATTTACTTCAGCTCTCATAGCATCAATTTTAGCTTGATCTTCTTGAAGTGCTTTAATTTCATCTTCTTTCATCTGTCTAATTTGATTATTTAATGCTTGATTTTCTTCTTGTTCTAATATAGATGCAGGAATAGCAAAGTCATTAGCTTCTACAAGTGCTTCAATATATGCAGGTTTTAATTCTTCTTGGTAGTAAGAGTTCATTTTTTCATTTTTAATTTGCTCTGATACTTTATCTTTTAGCATTGCTAAATCTGCATTTTCTTCACCTTGAAGAACTTGCTTTGCAAACTCATCATCAATTACAGGTTCACCTTTTTCTTGTAGCTCATGTAAAGTTACCTTAAATACTACTTCTGCTCCTGCTAGGTCTGCAGATTGGTACTCTTCTGGGAAAGTAACAGTAATATCTTTTTGCTCTTCATATTTCATACCAATTACTTGATCTTCAAATCCAGGGATAAATGAACCAGAACCAAGCTCTAATGTATGACCATCAGCTTTACCACCATCAAATGCTACACCATCTTTGAATCCTTCAAAGTCGATTACTGCATAATCACCTTTTTTAGCCATTCTTTTTCTTTTGATTTTTTCTAATGGAGCATTTTGACCTGCAATATCACTTAATCTAGCATCAACCTCTTCTTCTGAAGCATCTTTTACTTCAACTTCAGGTAATAGTGCTTTGTAGTCACCAAGATTAACTTCTGGTCTAGCAGAAACTTTTAATTCAACTTGAATTGAACCATCTTCTTGCTTATCAAATTTAGTTACAGCTGGCTCACCAACTAGTCTATCGTTTGAAATTTCAAGTTCATTTAATGCTGCAGTGAATACTTCTCTTAAAGCTTCACCCTCAGCATCTTGAGCCATTTTTGCTCCATATCTTTGTTTAATGATTGCTACAGGTACTTTACCTTTTCGAAATCCTTGAATATCCATAGATTTTGCTGCATTCTTTGCAATTTGATCTAATTTAGTTTCAATTAATTCTTTTGGTAGAGTAGCCTCTACAACTGCGTTTGCTTCGTCTATTTTGTTTACATTATATTCCACGTAAATTTACTCCGTATATTAAAAATTTATAGGATTTTATCCAAAAAGGGCTTAAATAAGATTATTGATTAAGCCACTGTTTAAATATATCAATTTGCTCTTGCGTTTTTTGTGTACTAGTACCACCAAAGCTTGTTCTTGCATTCATTGAATTTCTTAAATTTAGATACTCTACAATTTCATTTTTTACATCTGATATTTCTTCATTTGCATCTCTAATTTCATCGATTGTAAGTTCACTCATATCTTTATTTAAACTATTCGCTTTTGCTACTACATCTTTTGTGATATAGTATGCAGTTCTAAATGGCATATTGGCATTAGTGACTAAATAATCAGCAAGATCTGTAGCACTTAGATGACCAATTTTACAAGCTTCTTCCATAGTATCCACATTTATAATTAAAGTATCCATTACTGCTGTAAGAATATCAAGTGAAATATCAAGTGTTTTAACGCTATCAAATACACCTTCTTTATCCTCTTGTGTATCTTTATTATAAGCTAACGGAAGACCTTTCATAACTGTTAGTAAGCTCATAAGATTTCCATATGCTCGTCCTGTTTTACCTCTAAGAAGCTCTGGCACATCTGGATTTTTCTTTTGAGGCATTATTGATGATGTAGTAGCATATTCATCGCTCATCTTAACAAAACCAAATTCGTAGCTTGACCATAGAATAAGCTCTTCACTTAATCTACTAATATGCATCATAGATACCGATATATTGTATAGTATATCAAGTGCAAAATCTCTATTTGAACTTGTATCAAGTGCACAAAGCGTTGGTGACTCAAACCCAAGAAGTTGTGCAGTTTTATCTCTATCAATATTGTGTGGTGTTCCTGCTAGGGCAGCTGAACCTAATGGACAGTTGTTATTTCTAGCATATGCACTTTCAAATCTTTCATAGTCTCTTTTGAACATATTTGCATATGCCATTAAGTGGTACCCAAAATTAATAGGTTGGGCATGCTGTAAGTGTGTCATACCTGGTATTAGCGTAGTTGTATGATTTGAAGAAATATTTACTAAAGTTTCTATAAGAACTTTTAGTTTGTTTTTTAGTACAATAGTTTTGTCTTGTACATAAAGTGTAAAGTCTGTTGCTACTTGATCATTTCTACTTCTTGCTGTATGAAGCCTCTTACCTGCATCACCAATTAGATTGATTAGACGACTTTCAATAGCCATGTGAACATCTTCATGCTCTATTTTCCATTCAAACTCTCCAGCTTCTATCTCACCTTTGATTCGTAAAAGTCCAGATTCTATTTTTTCTTGATCTTCTACACTAATTATATCTTGTAAAGCGAGCATTTTTGAATGAGCGATACTACCTTTGATATCTTGTGCGTATAATTCTTTGTCAAACATTATAGATGCATTAAATTCATCTAACAATTTTGCATTTGTGTTTTTCAATATTTGTTTATTTGCCATATTTTTCCTATCTTTTATTTGTTATGAATATCCATTTGTGGATATGGTATAGAGATACCTTTTTCATCAAAAGTAAGTTTTACTTTTTCAAGCATATCAAAATTTACTTCCCAATAATCAGCTCTTTTTACCCAAACCCGCAACAATAGATTTACACTACTATTTGCCAATTCTTTTACGGCTACAAAAGGCTCTGTATCGTGTAGCACTCTTATGTCATCATTGGCAAGTTGTAGTAAAATATCTTTTGCTATTTTTAAATCATCATCATAACCAATTCCAAAAATAAGATCTAATCTTCTGACATCTTTTTTTGAATAGTTGATAATATTATTTGCTGTTATTTTTGAATTTGGTACAATAATGACTTTATTATCACCCGTTTTAAAAATAGTATGAAAAAGATTCAACTCCTCCACAGTACCAGTTACCCCTGCAACTTCAAGATAATCACCTATCGTAAAGGGTTTAAAAATCACTATCATTACACCTGCACTAATGTTTGATAATGTACTTTTGAAAGCTAAACCTATAGCTAAACTAGCTGCACCTAAAATAGCAATAAAAGAGGTGGTTTGTACTCCCAATTGATTGAGCGCAGCTAACACTATCACAATAAGTAACAATGTATAAACTACATTCTCTAAAAAGCTTTTAAGTGTTTTTTCAACTTTTGATTTTTCTAAAAATTGTACAAATATATTAGTTGCTACTTGTGCTACTTTTCTTCCAATAATGAAAATAGCCAATGCAATGATAACATTAACAGAATAACCATAAACCATGCTAGTAATATTTTCCATATTTACCCTCTCAAATAATCTCTATTATACAAAAATTGCTATTAAGGCTCAATAACTTCTATAAAATAAAAAAGGATAGCCTTTATAGCTACCCTTTTTATTCTCATCTCTCAAGCTACTTAAATTGGCAGTACTCTAATGTTTTCATCTACTTTTGATTTAAGTGTAGATTCAATTGCATAAAGTGTACCTGTTGAACCAGAGGCACATGAACCACATGCTCCTAGGTATCTAATATAGATATCGTAGTATGGTAGATTTTCTTTGATATCTACAATTTCCATATCTCCACCATCCATAACTAGCATTGGTCTGATATATTCTGCAATTACAGCATCAACTGCATGTATTCTTTGAACAATAGTCATCTTATCAAAGCTCATTTCTCCAGAAGTAGTCGTATTAGCTGCAGCTTCAAGAGCTTCTTGATCCATTTGAGATCTTACATCAGCTAAAATATCTACAAGGTATATATCTTTTGGTTCATGACCACCAGGTCTAATACATGATTTACAGAATGCTCCTGCTTTAGTTATATCAATAATTTGTTCAACTTCTTTAATATCATGTTCTCTAATAGCATTAATAATCTCTTGATGAGTAACTCTTGCACATTCACAAACTATATCTTGGTTTACAAGTGTATCTCTATCTACACCTTTATATTGTGAAGCTGCTTCAAGTATAACATCATATGCCATAACAGAACAGTGCATTTTTTGAGGTGGAACAGCTGGTGTGCCATCATCATCTCTTAAAAATGCTTCAACTTCTGTATTTGTAATCTTAATAGCCTCATCAACTGTTTTCCCAATACAAAGTTCAGCCATAGCATCAGATGATGCAATTGCTGTACCACAACCAAAAGATTTAAATTTACTATCTATAATAGTATCAGTTGTTTCATCAACAAGCCAAAATAATCTTACAGCATCACCACATGATTCTGCTCCAAAATCTGCTACAATCAATCTTGCATTTGCTTTGCTAGCATCTTCTTGTGTAAATTCACCCATTGCTACAGGATTGTTCATTCTTTCTTGAACTTTTTTACTGTATTGTTCCCATACATTTCCACTAATCATATCACTTCTTGCCATGATCTACTCCTTGTTTTTTTATAGTTTTTTATATTTAATGATGATCTTCGATAAATGCCGAAAATGCTTCTTGCTTTGCGTAAGTCATCGAAATTTCTCTGATTCTAGGTACAATTCTTTTTAACTCTTGAATTACATAATCAATCTCAGCTTCTGTCGTAAATTTACTTAATGCAAACATCACAGTTGCATTTGCAATTTCTACTTTTTCACCTAGGGCTTCTACTACAGCAGAAGCTTCAAGATCTTCAGAAGAACATGAACTTCCTGTTGAAATATAAATACCTGCTTCATTCATGTCCCATAGCATCGCTTCACCTTCAATACCTCTAAATGATGCAACAACAATATTATTTAATCTATGATCTTTAGGAACATAAGACTTTGTATCTTCTAGTTCTAAAATTGCGGCTTCTAATTTATCTCTTAACTTCTTTGTGTGGTTAGCAATATAACCAATACTCATATCAGAATTTGCCATCTCAATAGCTTCACCCATTGCAATTGCACCATTATTATAAACAGATCCAGCTCTTTTACCACCCATAACATTTTTTGATCCATGTATATGTGTTACATATGGTGATTTTGCTTTTACATATAATCCACCAATACCTTTTGGTCCATGAAATTTATGCGCAGACCATGTAAAGTAGTTTACACCCAAATCCTGAAGATCAACTTTAATTTTACCTATTGCTTGTGCTGCATCTGTATGTACAGGAATACCTGCTGCTTGACACATTCTTGCAATCTCTTTGATTGGTTGAATTGCACCTGTTTCATTTGATGCATAAAGCACTGTAACTAGTGCTGTTTTATCTGTGATTGCTTCTTTTAGTTCCTCTAGTGAAATTAAACCATTTTCATCAGTGCCAAGATATGTTACTTCCATACCAAATGATTTGCAGTATGCCAGAGGTGACTTAATAGATGCATGTTCCGCTACTGTTGAAATAATATGATTTTTACCATTTTCTTTATCTCTTAAATAGGCATCTAAAAATGTTTTAATTACAGCATTATTACCTTCAGTTGTTGAAGATGTAAATATAATATCATCATCATCGCTTGCATTTAAACTATCATATATCTTGTCATAAGCACCATTTAGTGCAGCTCTACATTCTATACCTTGCTTATATATTACATTTGCGTTCCCAAATATTTTTGTTGATTCACAATAAATTTCTTGGATTTTTGGATCCATTGGAGTTGTTGAGTTATTGTCTAAATAAACTTCCATTATTTTCCTTTTTTTATCCTATCTTTTTTAAATAAGACAATTTTTATCTTCTTTTAAAATAATAATACAAGGTTACTAAAATTATACTTAACTTTAGATATTACTATTTTATTGTATGATTAGCTAAATAGGAGTAAAGATTGGTAAGTAAAATTGAATATTTAAAATCTATTTCATTTTTTAAAGATTTAAGTCAAAGTGATTTAGAAAAAATTGAAAGCTATAGTATTCTTAGAAAGTACCCTAAAGGTTCAATTATGATGTATGAGGGTGAGAGTAGTACAAATATATCTTTTTTACAATCAGGTTTAGCTAGAGTGTATAAGATGGATAAGTTTGGTAATGAGATATTTTTATATCATATATATAAACATCAACTAATTACAGAATTATCTGCACTAAATGAGAATGTTATTACATGTGTATCAAATATATCTATAGATGAAGATACAATTATTATTGATATTGATTTCAATAAATTTAGAGATGACTTTATCTCTACAAATATATTAACTACAAACTTTTTGCAAGAGGTATTTGCAAAAACACAGAAGCTTCAATGTGTAGTAAACAGAGAATTAGTATTTGATTCAATGGCAAAAGTAGCACATTTTTTAAGTGAAAACCTAGAAATGTTTAATAAATTAAAGCGTACAGAAGTTGCACTATTGCTACATCTTCAGCCTGAAACATTATCAAGAGTTGTTAAAAAGCTACAAAGACAAGAGCTAATAGGTATGGAAGTGAAAAAAGTTTTTATCGTTGATGAAGATGGCTTAAAGAATATATTTCAAGGGGTTTAGGTGAAGACAAGTAATAGTATATCAAGAAAAATAAAAATAGCTGGAGCATTATTAGCTATAGTGATTTTTACAGTAATTGGTGTAACAATTCATATTAATAATAAAACATCAAAAGATGCTACTATTATTAATATGGCAGGTAAGCAGCGTATGCTTACACAAAAAATGGCAAAAAATATATTTTATATACATAATACTAGTCAATATGATTTTAGAGAATTAGATGCTGCTTACGAACTTTTTTCAAAACATTTATATATGTTATCAAATGGTGACTACAAAAATGGATTATATGTAGTAGAAGATGAGTCTATTAATAATCAACTTATTAAAGTAAAAAAGATGTGGCAAGAGTTTAGTGCTAATATTATTAGCTTTAAACATAATAAATTGACAGGTCAAGATAATAATCTTTTAGTAAAAGCCATATATGATTCAAATGGTGATCTTCTTTATGAGATAGATAAATTGGTTGGTATGTATACAACATACAGTGAAAGTCAAATTGCTTATATTATTTCATTTCAATACTATGCAGGATTATTTTTATTGATATTATTAGTATATGTATTAAATGCATTAAGAAAAATTGAGCTAAAAGTTAATAACTTTTTGGAATATACAAAAAGTTTAGCAACAACTACAGATATAACAGATGTAAAAGTTCAAGAGCTTGAGGTTTATGATGCTTCAGAATTTGAAGAAGCTTCATCGTCTTTAGGTTGCTTTATAAATAAAGTAAATAGTGTAGTAGAAGAATCACAAAAAGCATCTGCTAAGTTAGAGCAGATCACTGATGAATTTAATGAAGTATTAAAAACTATGGAAAACGCAGCAATTCTTGCAGATGATATTGATAAAAGTGAAGATATGATTATAGAATCTAATGAGGAACTATTACAATCTACACAAAAACTTCAAAAGTTAAAGGCTCAGCTAGATAAATTATTGCAAAGTTGTCAATAGTTAGAGTAGCTAAATAAAAAATTATGGCTATATGTTACATTATGTTACATATAGCTTTTACTATTCAAATACATTAAACTTTCCCCTATCTATCGTACTTACATACATAAGTAAGTATAATAATACTAATAAGAATAAATGAAGACAAAAAATGTCCTAAATCTAAACTTAAAAAACTTGACTAACATCAATTACTTAATATATTAAAAGATATATAATTTTGATGTTAGAGATTTTATTGATCAGCAATAAGATATTCTAGAGATATAATTAAGGAGAGAAATATGGCACTTTCAAGAAGAGATTTTCTAAAAAGTTCAGCAGCAGCTTCTGCAGCAGCAGCAATTGGTATGAGTGTACCAGCGAAGATGCAAGCAGCAGCAGCAAAAGCTGATAGTGATTGGAGATGGGATAAGGCAGCTTGTCGATTCTGTGGTACTGGTTGTGGTATTATGATGGCTACAAAAGGTGAAGGGAAAGAGAGAAAGATTGTTGCGGTTAAAGGTGACCCAGCAGCACCTGTAAATAGAGGACTTAACTGTATTAAAGGTTACTTCAATGCTAAGATTATGTATGGTGCAGATAGACTTACTAAACCATTATTAAGAGTTGATAAAAATGGTAACTTTGATAAAAAAGGTAAATTTGCTGAGGTTTCATGGCAAAGAGCATTTGATATTATGGAAGAGAAAGCAAAAGCAGCATTTGCAGAAAAAGGACCTGAAGGGGTTGCAGTATTTGCTTCTGGACAATATACAGTTATGGAAGGTGCAGCAGCACAAAAAATGATGAAAGCTGGATTTAGATCAAATGCAATTGATCCAAATGCTAGACACTGTATGGCATCAGCTGTTGTTGGTTTCTACCAAACATTTGGTGTAGATGAGCCTTCTGGTTGTTATGATGATATTGAGCTTACAGATACTGTTGTATCTTGGGGATCAAATATGGCAGAGATGCACCCAATTTTATGGTCAAGAGTTACAGATAGAAAACTATCTGATCCAGACAGAGTTAAAGTTGTAAATATTTCTACATATAGACATAGAACATCAGATTTAGCTGATATGGAGATTATCTTCTCACCAAATACTGATACGGCTATGTGGAACTACATTGCTAGAGAAATTGTATTTAATCACCCAGAATCAATTGATTGGGATTTCGTAAATAAAAATATGGTATTCGCAGCTGCTAACCCAAATATTGGTTATGGTATGAGAAAATCAAATGAGAAATCTATCAAAGAGGGTAAATATACTGCTAAAGAGATGGAAACTATTTCAAAAGAGATGAGTACAATCGTTTCTGAAAAAGAAGCTCCTGCGTTAGCTCCATATGGATATAAAGCTGGTGATAAAATGGTTCATAATAAGCCAGGTTTACCTCACTGGTTAATTGAATTTGAAGAATATAAAAAATCTTTAGAGCCATATACATTAGAATATACTGCAAAGATCTCTAAAGGTGATCCAGATGAAGATATCAAAGAATTTGAGAAAAAACTTAAATACTTAGCTGATCTTTACATTGAAAAAGGAAGAAAAGTAGTTTCATTCTGGACAATGGGTATGAACCAACATACAAGAGGTACATGGGTAAATACCCTTTCTTATAATGTTCACTTCTTATTAAATAAACAAGCAAAACCAGGTTCTGGAGCGTTTTCTCTTACGGGTCAACCAAGTGCTTGTGGTACAGCTAGAGAAGTTGGTACATTTACTCATAGATTACCAGCAGATTTGATGATTAAAAATCCTAAGCATAGAGCTATGGCTGAAGAAAAATGGCATTTACCTAAAGGGACACTAAACGGTCAAATGGGTCAGCACATTATGAGAATCCATAGAGATATTGAAGATGGACATGTTAAGTTTGCATGGGTAAATGTATGTAATCCTTACCAAGATTCAGCTTCAGCTTCACACTGGATTAAAGCAGCTAGAGAGATGGATAACTTTATTGTTACGTCTGATGGATACCCAGGTATCTCAGCTAAAGTATCTGACCTTATTTTACCATCTGCTATGATATATGAAAAATGGGGAGCTTATGGAAATGCGGAAAGACGAACTCAGCACTGGAGACAGCAAGTATTACCAGTAGGTGATGCAATGTCTGATACATGGCAATGGGTAGAGTTCTCTAAAAGATTTACTGTAAGAGATCTATGGATGAAAGATGTAAAAGTTGCTTGGGGTAAAAAAGATCTTAAGGCAATTCCTGAATCTGAAATCAGAAAAGCTGGATATACTCCTGATACAACTATGTATGAGATTCTATTTGCAAATGATAGAGCTAAATCATACAAAAAAGATCCAAATGATCCTGTTCAAGCTGGATATGATGATACTGACTCTTCAGGTGATGAAAGAGGTGTTATTGGTTCAGATGGTAAAGAGTGGCAAGGTTATGGATTCTTTATCCACAAATACTTATTTGAAGAATATGCATCATTTACAAGAGGACATGGACATGACCTTGCACCATTTGATGTTTACCATAAAGTAAGAGGACTTAGGTGGCCAGTTGTTGATGGTAAAGAAACTCAATGGAGATTTAATGTTAAGTACGATCCATATGCAGCAAAAGCGGTAGCTAAATCAGGTAATGGTTCTACACATGCATTCTATGGTGAATTCCTTAAGAAAAGACCACAAGGTGATTTAACTGGTATTAGAAAAGATAAAAAATTAAGCTATGCTGATAAGCCTGGAGCACACTACTTAAAAGATAAAGCTAAAATCTTTGCTAGACCATATATGGATCCACCAGAAATGCCAGATTCAGAATACCCAGTATGGTTATGTACAGGTAGAGTTCTAGAGCACTGGCATAGTGGAACTATGACTATGAGAGTTCCTGAATTATACAGAGCTGTTCCAGAAGCATTATGTTATATGCATCCAAAAGATGCTGAAGCTTATGGTGTTAAGCAAGGTCAACTTGCATGGGTTGAATCAAGAAGAGGTAAAGTTAAAGCTAGAGTTGAAACTAGAGGTAGAAACCGACCTTCAAGAGGACTTGTATTTGTACCATGGTTCGATGAAAAAGTATTTATTAATAAAGTATGTCTAGATGCGACTTGTCCATTATCTAAGCAAACTGATTATAAAAAATGTGCTATTAAAATTTACGCGGTATAAGGGGAGGCAATTATGAAAACTTTAGGAAAATTAACATTAAGTTTAGCGGTTGCTGCAACAGTATTGTTTACAGGGTGTAATGATGCACCTTCTAAGCAAGAGGTTGCAAAGCCAACAATTACTGAGGCCTCTTTAGGTCTTAGAAAGACAAACCTGTACACTGAAGATAGTACAGCTGCAGAGCAAACAAATTATAGAAAAGCATCTGCTGGAGGCGCTGCAAAAATTAATAGAGCATTCCAAGATGCTCCACCTATGATTCCACATGATACGGAGGGGATGCTTCCAATTACAATTGGAAGCAATCAATGTACAGGATGTCATATGCCAGAAGTTGCAAGTATGATGGGGGCTACACCAATTCCGGTTTCTCACCTTACAGACTTTAGACCAAAGCATACATTAGTAGGTCAAGATTTTAAGCCAGCTACTAATAATATGAAAAATGAGGTTGCTATTTCTAAAAATAAAGATGGTAAACTTGTAGGTGCAAGATTTAACTGTTCTCAGTGTCATGCTCCACAGTCACAAGGTAACTTAGCTGTTGAGAATACATTTGAAGCAGAATATACTACTAAAGATGGTGCTAATAAATCAACATGGGATGAATCACAATTCATGCATGGTATCTTAACAACTGTTGGTGGTACAAAAGAATCTGGTATTGTTACGTCAAAAGATATTGCAAATAAAGATTCAGTATCTGGTAAGCCATTAGGTCACTAATAATTAAAAAGTAGTAAAGTTTTGCTACAATATTAGGGTGAGATTATTCTCACCCTTTTTTAGTCAAAAAAATATTAATATTAGAATAAGTTATTTTCAGTATAATATATTCTAATATTAATAACTTAGTTTATAACGGAGGAAATTTACTATGACAGATAGAAGAAAATTTTTACTTAATATGGCTAGAAGTGTAGGTCTTGCAGGTTTGGCAGGTCTTACTTGGAGTGCATATGTAGATGAAGTTACAGCATCTACGCTAATACTGCGACCACCAGGAGCTTTAAAAGAAGAAGACTTTTTAGCTACATGTATTAAATGTGGTATGTGTGTAGAAGCATGTCCATATGATACACTACTTTTAGCAAAACCTGGTGATCATAAACCTATGGGAACACCATATTTTGTACCAAGAGAAGTACCTTGTTATATGTGTCCTGATATACCTTGTGTCCCTGTATGTCCAACTGGTGCCTTAGATGAAAAATCAGTGTCAGATGATAAGAGCGGTGAACTAGATATAAATAAAGCTGATATGGGACTAGCAGTAATTGATGATGAGTCTTGTATCGCATTTTGGGGTATTCAATGTGATGCTTGTTATAGAGCATGTCCAATTTTTGGAGATGCTATTACTATTGAATATACAAAAAATGAGCGTACTGGTAAACATGCATTTATGAAGCCAATAGTACACAGTGATCATTGTACTGGATGTGGACTTTGTGAAAGAGCTTGTGTAACAGAAAAGCCTGCAATATTTGTACTTCCTAGAGAAAATGCACTTGGAAGAGCTGGAGATTACTATATTAAAGGTTGGGATAAAAATGATGAGAAAAGACTTGAAAATGCAACAAGTAAAACTACAACGACAGAGATAAGTAAAGATTCAGCAACGGATTCTTTGAATAGCAGTATGGAGGATCTATACTAATGAAGACTTTATGGAATAATTATAGATATTTAATATTAAGAAGATTAGTACAAATTAGTGTGATGGTTTTATACTTTGGTGCAAATGCATGGGGTTGGACTATTCTAATGGGTAATTTAAGTTCATCAAATTTTTTAGGATTAATTCCTCTTAGTGATCCATATGCAGCATTACAAATGCTTGCAGCTGGGGCATTGATGGCCACAGACTTGATTATTGGGGCATTGATAATTACAGTAGCATATGGTTTGATTGGTGGAAGAATGTTTTGTTCTTGGGTATGTCCTGTAAATCCAATTACAGATGCAGCTAATTTTTTAAGAAGAAAGCTTGGATTTAATCAAATACAAAAAAGACAACCAGCAACTAGAAATATGAGATATTGGGCTATTGCTCTTTCTTTAATTATATCATTTGCATTAGGTGTAACAGCATTTGAATTTATTTCTCCAATCTCTATGGTACATAGAGGAATTATATTTGGTCTTGGATTTGGATGGGCAGCGATATTAGTAATATTCTTATTTGACCTATTTGTGTTAAAGAATGGATGGTGTGGACATATTTGTCCATTAGGTGGATTTTATGCTCTTACTGGTAAGTTTTCATTGCTTAGAGTTGATCACAATGAAGAAAATTGTACAGCTTGTATGAAGTGTAAAGAGGTATGTCCAGAAGTTCAAGTGCTTTATATGATTGCAAAAAATTCTGAACAAGTATTAGATGGTGAGTGTACAAATTGTGCTAGATGTATTGAAGTTTGTGATGACGATGCATTGGAATTTTCTATTAGGAAATTAAAGAGTGGATCGTAGAGATCTCTTTAGCTCTATTGGGCAATCATTTCAAGGTGAAAAACTTCTAGAGGTAGGCACGATACGACCACCATATTTTAAAGACTTATTAGATTTTAATAAGTGTATTGAATGTGAAGATAAGTGGTGTATTGGTGCATGTGAAGAAGATATTCTTGATGCGGACAAAGATGGTATACCATTAATAAGTTTTGCAAATAGTGGTTGTACCTATTGCGATGATTGTGCAATAGATTGTGATCAAGGTGTGTTAGAAGTTGAACACAAACAAAATATAAAAGCAAATATAAAAATAGATATGATTAAATGTATGAGTTGGCATGATACTTTATGTTTTTCTTGTAAAGATCCGTGTTTAGATAATGCAATAGAGTTTATAGGTATGTTTAGGCCAGAAATTAATCTAAGTCAATGTACTTTATGTGGTTTTTGTATAAAATATTGTCCTGTAGATGCTATAAGTATTACTGAATTAAAAGAGGTGAAAAATTATGAAACTATTTAAAATATTTTTATTAATAATATCAATATCATTATCTTCTTGGGCTTCATCATTAAAACCAACACTATCTTTTATTGCTAGTGGAGGAGTAACAGACCTATCTAATGATCAAAATAATATTTATATATCTACTCAAGCAGGTAAAATTGATATATTTAGTTTGAAGAGTAAATCAATTACTAGTAGTGTTCAGCTTCCTACAATAAAAGATTTTATGGGGGATGATGTGCCACCTAAAGTATATTGTGCAGATGTATTAAATGAAAGGATGTTAATCGCATCAAAAGCACAATCTGGATTTTCTCAAATATTTAGATATGAAGCTGGCAAATTAGATAAAATCATAGATACACATGAACAGAAAGCTATATTAAAAGCTTTATGGGTAGATGAAAATAAAATTATTTTTGCAACATTGAGCAATCAATTTTATTTATATGACATAGAAAATAAAAAATATATATGGCAAATGCAAGTATCAGGATCTAAGTTTTCTGATTTTGTGTTAAATGAAAATAGGGATCAGTTACTTTCAGCAGATGAGAGTGGAGATTTAAAGCTTCACAGCATTAAAGATGGTTCATTTATAAAATCTTATACAGGACAGAATCTTGATAATGTATTTCAAATTGACCTAAAAAATGGAAAAATTATTACTGCAGGTCAAGATATGAGAACAGTTGTATATGATAAGGAGAATAATAGTGCTTATTATAAAAAAGCTAGATTTTTAATATACAGTGCGGGTCTTAGTCCAAGTGGGAAAAAAGCAGCATTTGCAAAGTATGAAAATAATGATATCCAGGTTTTTCATACAGAATATAAAAATGATATTATTAGGTTAACTCACAACAAAATGACAATAACAAAAATATTATTTATTAACGAAAATGAACTCTTTGTTGCAAGTGATGCAAGAAAAGTAAATTATTATAACTTAAACAAATAGAAGGAAAAGAAAATGAATGTTTCAAGCGTAGTAGTACAAACAGTGCCAAAGTACCTAGATGGTCTAGTAGAAGATCTTAAAAATTGTGATGCATGTGATTATCATATGCATGATGAGAAAGGGCGAATTATCGTTACTATTGAAGGTGAGAATGTTGGAGAAGAGCTTAAAAAAATGAAAGTTATTCAGGCTCTACCTCATGTGGTAGCAGCTGATATGCAAATGGCATATAGTGAAGATGAACTGGATATGCATATGGAAAGACTTGAAAATGCTGATGCAGTACCAACTATGCTTCATGATAATGATATTAGACCTGAAGAGATCATTTATAATGGTGACTTAAAGAAGAAAGACTTAGAAGGTTTTGCTAGGCAATTTGATAAGACGGAAAGATAACTATGGAATATAATAGCAGTAATTTTCTAATTGAAACAGAGGTTCCAGCTACAGAAGTAATTATCTCTCGTACAGATCTTGATGGCAATATCACATTTGCAAATGAAATGTTTTTGTATATTAGTGGCTATTCATCATCTGAATTAATAGGTCAACCACATAATATTTTAAGACATCCAGATATGCCAAAAGCAGTATTTCAAGAAATGTGGGATACTTTAAAAGCGACTAATAAATGGGAAGGTATTGTTAAAAACCTGAGAAAAGATCAGGGATTTTATTGGGTGTATGCTAGTATATCTGGTGTTTTTAAAGATGGAAAACTAGTGGAATATAAATCTGTTAGGGTACCTATTACTCATGAAGAAAAAGAAAAAGCACAAAGTAAGTATGATCAAATTAAACAAGAAACAGGTGATACACTAAGAACAATTAGCTATAGCTAATTTGTTCTATTAAAACCCCATTATCTTTAATAAATTGTGAGATTATATCAGAGTTTGTATGTTCATATGACTTATCATAAACAACTCTTTTAATTCCACTAGCAATTAGATTTTTACTACATTCACTACACGGTTCTAGTGTCACATAAATTGTAGCACCATCTATACTAATACCTTCTCTTGCAGCCCAAATTATTGCATTCATCTCTGCATGAATTTCATATGTTTTTGACCATTCATGATGATCTTTAGTATATTCACCATCCCAATGATCACAACAATTTGTATGCCCTGCAGGTGTACCATTGTATCCTGTTGATAAGATTCTGCCATCTTTGACTATTACTGCGCCTACTTGCTTTGATACACACTTAGATGCAGAAGCAAGTTCTTTGGCTATATTAATAAAATTTATGTCGCTAAGCAAATTTTACTCCTAATGAAAACTATGATATGATTATATCAGATAAAAATAAAATAGAGGAATCAAATATGAAGAAAATATTATTAGCATCTATAGTAGTTGCTAGCTCACTATTTGCAACACAATTTACTATTAATCTTGATGGTCAATATGCAAAAGAAAAGAAGACAATTAAACTTGATTTATTGACAGATGATGAAGGTAAAATAGTAGCTGGACAAAAGATAGACTTTTTAGATCCATCATCACAAATAAAATCATTAAAGATTGTAACAGCTTCAGGGCTAAAAGGAACTATGGTAGATGAGAGAGAATTAGTAGTTTTTTATAAAACATCATTAACTATACAAGGTCTAAAAATAAGAAACCTATACAAAGTAGCACATGCAAGAGTATATAATGATAATACAAATATAGTTATTAAATTTGATAAAGATCATTATCAAAATATTGTATCTTTTTTAAGATATCACAATGTAGACTCAGATACCATTAAAGACTTAGATAATCTATATGGATCTTGGCAGGATATTGAAGTAAGTAATAAACATAAATCAACAGAAGTCAAAAAGACTGGGACTTCTGAGATTAGTGAATTAAACTAGAGTAGCCGTATTTGCTACTCTATACGCTACAAGCACTTTGACCTGGAGCTGTAGTTGGTTGAATAGCAGAGTTATCTGCATCACTTGCTTCAACTGCTTCCCATAATTTTTGGGCAGCAGCTAAATACCTTTTACCAGTTGCTGATTCAGGATAATGGAATACTACTGGCTTACCAGAATCTCCACCAACTCTAATTGCAGGCTCAATTGGTATATTTGCTAATACTTGAGTATCATATTCACGTGCAAGTTCTTCACAAGTACCAGATCCAAATATATCTGATTCTTCATCACAATTTGGACATATAAATCCAGACATATTTTCAATAACACCCGCTACAGGTATATGAAGCTTTTTGAACATTTCTAAACTTCTTCTAGAATCATCAAGTGCTACTTGTTGAGGAGTAGTAACATTTACCCCACAAGTTACAGGAACACTTTGTGCTAGTGTAAGTTGTGCATCACCAGTACCTGGAGGCATATCAATCACAAGTACATCTAATTCTTCCCAAAGAATATCTCTTAGTAATTGTTCAATTGCTTTCATAACCATTGAACCTCTCCACATAAGAGCTTGACCTTCTTGCATAAGTGAACCCATAGACATTACAGATACACCATATGCTTCATAAGGCATAACTTTTTGACCAACAATTTGTGGCTCTTCATTTTCAATTCCCATCATACGAGGGATATTAGGTCCATAGATATCAGCATCTAGAAGTCCAACTTTTTTACCTTGCATTGCAAGAGCAACTGCTAAGTTAACAGAAGTAGTTGATTTACCAACTCCACCTTTACCACTACTTACCATTACAAAGTTTTTAACTTGTGGAGCAATATTTTTACCACTTTGTGAATTACTGTGTTGTTGTGGTGCTTTTGGTTTTTGAATATGAATTTGGGCACTTAATCCAATAATAGCCATCTCTTTAGTAATCTCTTCTCTTAGCGTTGATTCAACTTCTGGTGCAGTTGATGTAATATCTAAAAAGATAACAGCATCATCTCCATTTAGCTCAACATCTTTTAAAAAACCAAATTCAACAATAGATTTTGTGAATCCTGGATATTTTACATTTGATAATTTTTCTTTAATTTCAGCAATATTTGCCATATACTAATTCCTTATATTTAAATCTAAAAACATAATAATCTAAAGAAGATAAAAATTGTCTTAATTAGAATAGTTATATTTAATTATATATATTTATTACTTAAATAAGTTTTAGAGGTGCCCTTAAGAAACTTTAAAATACTTTTGGGTATAATCCGTAACTTTTTTCAAAGATATAAGGGAATCCCCCGAAACTGTATGAAATTAGGAGTATTGAAATAGTATGTTCTATTTTGAGAAGCTTGTGTGGAGCTAAATTCACAACAAACCAAATTTAAAAGGAAAGAAATGCCTACGATTAATCAATTAATCAGACAAGAGCGAAAGAAGAAGGTTAAAAAATCTCCATCTGCTGCTTTAGAAAAATGTCCACAAAGAAGAGGAGTATGTACAAGAGTATATACAACTACACCAAAGAAACCTAACTCGGCTTTAAGAAAAGTTGCAAAAGTTAGATTAACTACTGGATTTGAGGTTATCTCATATATTGGTGGTGAGGGACACAACCTTCAAGAGCACTCGATTGTTCTTGTAAGAGGAGGTAGAATCAAAGATTTACCTGGTGTTAAGTATCACATCGTTAGAGGTGCTTTAGATACAGCTGGTGTTGCAAATAGAACTGTTGCAAGATCTAAATACGGTACTAAAAAGCCGAAGAAATAGTAGAAAGGATTAGATAATGAGAAGAAGAAAAGCTCCCGTAAGAGAAGTAATGGCTGATCCAATCTATAACAGCAAAACTATCACTAAGTTTGTTAATGCTGTAATGTTAGATGGTAAAAAATCTGTTGCACAAAAAATTATGTATGGTGCAGTTGCTAACCTTGATTCAAGAGGTGAAGATAAAGGTATTGAAATCTTTGAACAAGCAATTGAAAATGTTAAACCACTTTTAGAAGTAAAATCTAGAAGAGTAGGTGGAGCAACTTATCAAGTTCCTGTAGAAGTAAGATCTGAAAGAAGACAAACATTAGCACTTAGATGGCTAGTTGATTCTGCTAGAAAAAGAAATGAAAGAACTATGGAAGAAAGATTAGCAAACGAATTATTCGAAGCTGCTAACGAGAGAGGAAACTCTTTTAAGAAGAAAGAAGATATGCATAAAATGGCTGAAGCAAATAAAGCATTTGCTCACTATAGATGGTAGGCAATTAAGATGGCAAGAAAAACTCCACTTAATAGACTTAGAAATATCGGTATTGCTGCTCACATTGATGCTGGTAAAACTACAACAACAGAGAGAATTTTATTCTATACTGGTGTTGAGCATAAAATCGGTGAGGTTCATGATGGTGCTGCTACTATGGACTGGATGGAGCAAGAGCAAGAGAGAGGTATTACAATTACTTCCGCTGCAACTACTTGTAACTGGACACACCCAAAGACAAATGAAGAACTAATGATTAATATCATTGATACTCCGGGTCACGTTGACTTTACTATTGAAGTTGAGAGATCTATGAGAGTTCTTGATGGTGCTGTTGCAGTATTCTGTTCAGTTGGTGGAGTTCAGCCACAATCTGAAACAGTTTGGAGACAAGCTAATAAGTATAGAGTTCCAAGAATGATCTTTGTTAACAAAATGGATAGAACTGGTGCAGATTTCTTTATGGTTGAGTCTCAAGTAAATGAAAGACTTAAATCAAACGCTGTTCCAATTCAAATTCCTATTGGTTCTGAAGAGAACTTCCAAGGTGTTGTTGATTTAGTAAAAATGAAAGCTATTATTTGGGATCAAGATGCTGCAATGGGTTCTGCTTATCACGAAGAAGAGATTCCTGCAGATTTAGTAGATCAAGCTGAAGAGTATAGAGAAAAAATGATGGAAGCGGCTGCTGAAGCTGATGAAGCATTAATGGAAAAATACTTTGAAGAGGGTGAGCTTTCTGAAGATGAGATTGTTGAAGGTCTTAAGAAGGGTTGTCTAAGTATGTCACTTACTCCAATGACTTGTGGTACTGCATTTAAAAACAAAGGTGTTCAAACTTTACTTGATGCCGTTGCTATGTATATGCCTTCACCATTAGAAGTTGAAGATATTAAAGGTGAAACTCAAGATGGTGAAGACGTTATTGTTGAATCTACAGATGATGGTGAAGTAGCTGCTCTTGCATTTAAAATTATGACAGATCCATTTGTTGGTCAGTTAACATTTACAAGAGTTTATAGAGGACAATTAAAGTCTGGTACTTATGTAATGAACTCTACTAAAATGAAAAAAGAGAGAATCGGAAGACTTCTTAAGATGCATGCAATCAAAAGAGAAGAAGTTTCTGAGCTTTATGCTGGTGAAATTGGTGCAGTTGTTGGTCTTAAGGACACTATTACAGGTGATACACTTGCGTCTTCTGGAGATCCAGTAATCTTAGAAAGAATGGACTTCCCAGAGCCAGTTATTTCTGTTGCAGTTGAGCCAAAAACAAAAGCTGACCAAGAAAAAATGGGTATCGCATTAGGTAAACTAGCGCAAGAAGATCCATCATTTAGAGTTGCTACAGATGAAGAATCTGGTCAAACTATTATTTCAGGAATGGGTGAGCTTCACCTAGAGATTCTTGTAGATAGAATGAAAAGAGAATTTGGTGTAGACGCTGAAGTTGGTGCTCCACAAGTTGCTTATAGAGAAACAATTAAAAATGCTGTTGATCAAGAGTACAAGTACTCTAAACAATCTGGTGGTAAAGGTCAGTATGGACATGTATACCTTAAGATTGAGCCTATGACTGCTGAAGAGACAAATGAAGAAGGCTTCGAATTTGTATCTGAGATCAAAGGTGGATCTATTCCAAAAGAATATATTCCAGCTGTTGAAAAAGGTTGTAAAGAAACAATGCTTGGTGGTATCTTAGCTGGTTATCCTCTAGTTGATATTAGAGTTACAGTTTATGATGGTTCTTACCATGATGTAGATTCATCTGAAATGGCATTCAAACTTGCTGCTTCTATGGGATTCAAAGCTGGTTGTAGACAAGCTACGGCACAAGCTTGTATCTTAGAGCCTATGATGAGAGTTGAAATTGAAACTCCAGAAGATTACATGGGTGATGTTATTGGTGACTGTAACAAAAGAAGAGGACAAGTTCAGTCTATGGATGACAGAGCTGGTGTTAAACTAGTTGTTGCATTAGTTCCATTAGCAGAAATGTTCGGTTATTCTACAGACTTAAGATCTATGTCTCAAGGTAGAGCAACTTACTCAATGATCTTTGATCAGTACATGGAAGTTCCAAAGAATGTAGCTGAAGAGATTATGAAAAAGAGAAATGGTTAATTGCGTATAAAAAGAGTGAATTTCTTCACTCTTTTAGCAATTAACGATATTCTGTTGTGTAATAGAAATTTTTAATTACGTTATTGCACCAGAATGTCTGAATAGCACTATAGAAATATAACTTAGCCTCATCGAAAGATGAGGCTTTTTTTATTTAAAATTTTTTAAATAAAAATGAATAGATTTCAATTCATCATCAGTAAGAAAATATTTTGGCATAATAGATATATGATTTTTTGATCTATTAAGTATTTTTTTATCTGCTTTAGTAAGTGGGATATTATTAACTACTTTTTTAAATAATACAAAATCAATATTTGTAATATCTGGGGCAGTAATAGTATATAGTTTCTTATTTATTTCTTTTTTTTGTTTATGTTTATATGAGGCTATAAAAGAGCCTTTTGCATTGTCTCCATGGCATTTATTACATCCTATCCCTCGTGGATTTTCGTATAGCATCTTTCCATATTCTTTTTGTGTAATAAAAGATGAATCTATTTCCCCTATAAAATTAGAACTTAGATAAGATATTGGTAAAATAATAAATATAGCTATTTTTAACATATAATGATTATATATGATATTCACTTTTATTTAGTTATAATTAACAATTAATAGCAATAAACAAAGGAACTATTTATGGACTTTTTTTCAAATCCAAATATTATATTTTATATAGCAGCATATTTAATTGGGTCTATCCCATTTGGTATGATATTAGCACAAAGATTTGCTGGAGTTAATGTACAAGAATCGGGAAGTAAATCTATTGGTGCTACAAATGTACTACGAGTTGTAAAGCAAACAAATCCAGCTTTAGCAAAGAAACTTGGTATTGCTACAGTGTTACTTGATGCAATAAAAGGTGTAGCAGTATTGCTTATGGCTATTGCTATGGGAATGTCGCAAGAGACACTGTGGGGTATAGCAGTACTTGCTGTACTTGGTCATTGTTATAGTATATATTTAGGATTAGAAGGTGGTAAAGGAGTTGCTACAGGTCTTGGTGTATTTTTAGTTATGATTCCAATACCAGCATTAATTGGTGCAGCTGTATGGGGATTTTGTGCTAAAGTTTTAAAAGTATCATCAGTATCATCTTTAATAGGACTTGTAGCTGTTGTAATTACAGCTATTATTATGAATGATGGTGTAGGCGTAGGATCAAATGTACCTATGTATATTATTACATTTATTATATTCTATAAACATATCCCCAATATTGTAAGATTAATTAAGGGTGAAGAATCAAAAGTAGTTTAATGAAAGTAAACATTAATAATCTAGAATTTAAATGTATTATAGGTATTTTAGAATTTGAGAGAAAGACAAAACAAAAAGTTATTGTGGATATCTCTTTTAAATATGACTATAAAAAAGATGAATTTATAGACTACAGTGAAGTTGCTTTTTTAGTAAAACAAAATTTAAAACAACAAAAGTTTGGTTTGATAGAAGATGCAATTTTAGATACTAAGGAACTACTTGAGTTTAAATTTGATATAAAGAAATTAAAAATTAAAATTACTAAACCAGATATTTTGAAAGATTGTTTGGTTAGTGTGTCAAACTGGACAAATTAGTCTAGTTCATTATATAGACTATCTCTTTCTATGGGTATAAATCCACTATTTTTAATAAGTGATTTAAATTCTTGAAGTTTCATTCCATTTGCACTTGCAGCACCTGCAGCACTGTTTATAGATTCTTTCTCAATTGTACCATCTAAATCATTTGCACCAAATTCTTGTGAAAGAAGTGCAAGTTTTACTGTTGATGTAACCCAATAGGCTTTAATGCTAGGAAAATTATCTAACATTATTCTTGAAATAGCCATCGTTTTTAAAATCTCTTGAGCTGTTAAATCATCTTTTACATTTAAATAATTATTTTCTGTTTGATAAACTAGTGGTATAAATGAGTTAAATCCATTTGTCTCATCTTGTAAGTTTCGTAGTCTTATCATATGATCAATTCTATGTTCTCTTGATTCAATATGACCAAATAACATAGTGGCATTACTATGACGATTGGCTTTATGCCATAGTTTGTGAATATCTAACCATTGCTGTGATGTAACCTTCCCACCACAAATTCTTTTTCGCACTTGCTCATCAAAAATCTCAGCCCCACCACCTGGCATAGAATCAACTCCATACTCAAGCATCATATTTATAATATCTTGATGTGAAAGATTATATTCTTCACTTAAAAAATGAATTTCTGCAGCAGTTAGTGCTTTTACATGTAAATTAGGATATTTATCTTTAATCTTTTTAAATACTTCCATATACCATTCTAATCCAGTATTTGGATTATGAGCTGATACAATGTGTACTTCTTTTATCCCATTGTTTACACTACCATCTACTACATTTAATATCTCTTCATGACTCATAGTGTATTGCATTGGATTTTTTCGACTTGCACTATATGCACAAAATTGACATACATCTTTGCAAATATTTGTAGGATTAATATGTCTATTTACATTATAGTATGTTTTTTTACCAAATTTATCTTCTCTTATAGCATTTGCATAATGTCCTAAAGTAAGAAGATCTAAATCATATAAAGCAATACCATCTTCTAGTGTTAGCCGTTGTTTGGATTTAAGTTTATCTAAAATTGACATTATTTACACTCAATATCTTGAATAATGTTATCTTTAAAATCAGCCCAAACAAAACCTCTACAATCTTGCTTTGTATCTGTATTTTTAAATCTAACAGTATATTTATAGCCTTCAATCCCAGTGTCTTCGTTTCTAAATTTAATAATTTTAGCAACTGTAACACCTGTAATATTTTGGTATCCAATCTTATTTAGTACATAAGCAGCTTTCCCTGCTTTGCCCATCTCATTCATCATATAAGATATAATTCCTATGATAATTAGCACAGCTATAATGACAATAGTTTTTCTTGGTATTTTTCGTATTTCTTGATTCATATATGGATTGTATTTAAAAAATGATTATATATATATAAAATAAAAATTGTAGTTTGATTGTGGAGGAGCTACCCAGACTCGAACTGGGGCATGGAGGATTTGCAATCCACTGCATTACCAACTTTGCTATAGCTCCATAATTGAAGTTTGAAATTTTAGTTAGTTTTAGCTTTATTTTTAATTAAACGATATTAAATAGATATTTAGTTAATATCCTATTTATGATCAATTTAGAAACAATAAAACAAGCACAAAAGAATTTAAGTGGTGTAATACATAATACACCTCTATCTTATGCCCCACTTTTAAGTACATTATTAGATGGGAATATATATTTAAAAAAAGAGAATTTACAACTAACTGGTAGTTTCAAACTTCGTGGTGCATTTAATAAAATTGCATCAATGAATAAAGAATTTAGAGAATTAGGAGTAGTGGCTGCAAGTGCAGGTAATCATGCACAAGGTGTTGCTTTTTCAGCAAAATATTTTAAATGTGATGCAATTATTATAATGCCAGAAGCAACACCACTTACAAAAGTAAATGGAGTGAAGTCACATGGAGCAAATGTAATACTTCATGGAGCAAATTATGATGAAGCATATGCTTATGCTATAAAATTTGCTAAGGATAATAATAAAACATTTGTGCATCCATTTGAGGATGATGAAGTTATTTCTGGCCAAGGTACTATTGCCTTAGAAATTTTAGATCAAATAGATGATATAGATCAGATTATTATACCTATTGGTGGTGGTGGACTAGTATCTGGTATTGGGGCAGCTATAAAAGCTATCAAACCATCTATTAAAATTATAGGAGTTGTTGCATCTGGAGCACCATCTATGTTAGAGTCATATCAGTCAGGGAAAGCTATTGATTCACTTAGTGTAAGAACTATTGCTGATGGTATTGCTGTAAGGGATACATCATCAAAAATGTTAAATCTTGTATTAAAGTATGTAGATGAAATTGTAGAAGTTGAAGATAAAGAGATAGCAAGTGCTATATTATTTTTACTTGAACAGCAAAAGCTTGTGGTAGAGGGTGCAGGTGCTGTAGGAGTTGCTGCAATGATGCATGAGAAAATTGATATTAAAGATAAAAAAACTGTATCTATTTTAAGTGGTGGAAATATTGATGTAACTATGTTATCTCAGATTATTGAAAAAGGTTTAGTGAAATCAAGTAGAAAGATGAACTTAATAGTTACATTGATTGATAAACCAGGTTCACTTATGACCCTTACAGAGATTTTTAATACAATAAGCGCAAATATTGTAAGCATAGATTATGATAGAGATTCTGTAGCATTAGACTTTGGAGATGCCAATATTACGATATCTTTAGAGACAAAAGGTGAAGATCATCAGGATTTAATTAGAACACAATTGAAAAGTCATGGGTATAGGTTTAAACAATTATAAAGTAATTTACGACTATAATACCTTAAAATAATTAGTAATTAAAAGACAAAGGAAAGAGATGGAAGGTAGATTATATACATTTCTAGGCGCTATTGGTGGTCACGGACAAGAGTGGATTATATTATCACATTTAGCATTAACTGTAGCGATTGTATTTTTTGTAGCTAGAGCAGCTACTAAGCAAATTCAAGTAGTACCAACAGGTACTCAAAATGTAATGGAGACATACCTACAAGGTGTAATTTCTATTGGTACTGATTCAATGGGAGAGAAAAATGCTAGAATATTTATGCCTCTTATTGCAACACTTGGTTTAGTAATTTTTACATCAAATATGATGGGTGTAGTACCTGGATTTGAGTCTGTAACTGGTAATATTAACTTTACACTTGCATTAGCAATGATTGTATTTGTATACTATAACTACTTAGGATTTAAAGAAAATGGTGCTAAGTCATATTTAGGTCACATGATGGGTCCAGTACCAGCACTTGCTCCATTAATGTTCCCTATTGAAATAATATCTCATTTTTCAAGAATCGTATCTTTATCATTCAGACTATTTGGATCTGTAAAAGGTGATGATATGTTCTTAATGGTATTATTAATGTTAGTGCCTTGGATTGCACCGTTACCAGGATTCTTCCTGCTTACTGCATTTGGATTCTTACAAGCGTTTATTTTTATGATTCTTACATATGTATATATTGCTGGATCTGTAATGATGGCTGAGGAAGAACATTAGTCTATAGTTTAAAATACTATAGATGATACAAAAGGGAGGCTATCTAATAGCTTCCCTTTTTTTATTAAAATTATGAAATCATATCTAATAACTGACCCAAAATATTATACAAATAATCCTATCAAGTTTAAGGAAATATTAGAAAATGTACTTATCAAACATAAACCAGATATGGTGTGTTTTAGAGATAAGCAATCTTCTAATTTTGAACAATTAGCAAAGATATTTGTGGATATTTGTAAATCCAATAATATAGAAAAAATTTTGATAAATGAAAGATATGAATTAGCACAAAGTTTAGGATTTGATGGAGTACATCTTACGTCTAGACAATTTGATAAAATACAAATAGTAAATGAGTTAGGATTGTGTACTATTGTGAGTTGTCATAATAATGAGGAATTGGAATTAGCTAAAAAGTATAATGCTAATATAGTTACTTATTCTCCTATCTTTGAGACGCCAAACAAAGGTGATGCAAAAGGTATTGATGACTTAAATAGGGTTAGTGAAAATTATAATATACAAATAATTGCACTTGGTGGTATATTGGATAAGTCTCATATTAAACAAATTTCAACAACAAACGTAATTGGTTGGGCTTCAATTAGATACTTCATAAACTAAACAAAAATTAGATAAAATAAACTAATACTTATATTAGGAACTATATGTCTGATACACCACAATTTACCCATCTACATCTGCATACGGAGTATTCATTACTTGATGGGGCAAATAAGATTAAAGTACTTGCTAAAAAAGTAAAAGAGCTTGGTATGACATCTGTAGCTATGACTGATCATGGTAATATGTTTGGTACTATTGATTTTTATAATACTATGAAAAAAGAGGGTATAAAACCTATCATAGGTATGGAAGCCTATTTGCATAATAGTGATGATATTAGTGATAAAACTACTAAAAGAAGATTCCATATTTGTCTATATGCCAAAAATGATATAGGCTATAAAAATTTGATGTTTTTAAGTTCTCAAGCTTACATGCATGGCTTTTATTATTATCCTAGAATTAATAAAAAGTTATTAAAAGAGAATAGTGAAGGTTTAGTGTGTAGTGCTGCTTGTTTACAAGGTGAGATTAACTGGCATCTAAATTTACAAAATGAGAGAAATGTTAGAAATGGTGCTAAGGGATACGATGAAGCTAAAAAAATAGCTTTAGAGTATAAAGAGATTTTTGGTGATGACTTTTACCTTGAGATTATGAGACACGGAATTGGTGATCAGCATTATGTAGATGATCAGATTATTAAAATATCTCAAGAAACTGGTATTAAAATTGTTGCAACAAATGATACTCACTATACTGAGCAAAAAGATGCAGATGCACATGAAGCATTTATGTGTATTGCAATGAATAAACTTTATGATGATCCAAATAGACTGCGTCATAGTGTTCATGAATTTTATTTAAAATCACCCCAGCAAATAGCTAAGCTATATGCTGATATACCTGAAGCTATAGAAGCTACACAAGAGATAGCAGACAAATGTAATCTAGAGATAAAGCTAGGTGATCCAACTCCACCAAATTATAAATTTGCTAGAGAAAAAGCTCAATTAGATAATTTAATATTACCAGAGCCAGATGTAGAGTATTCCCTTGAAAATGATAAAATCTTATTTATCCATGAATGTTGGAAAGGTTTAGACCAAAGATTAAAGATCGTAGATTCGTCACGACATCAAGAGTATAAAGATAGATTGCAAGTAGAGATAGATATTATTAACAATATGAGCTTCCCTGGGTATATGTTAATCGTTTGGGATTTTGTAGCATATGGGAAATCTATAGGTGTGCCAGTAGGTCCTGGTCGTGGTTCTGCAGCTGGATCTTTAGTTGCTTATGCTTTAGAGATTACAGATATTGATCCTATACCTTATGGACTACTTTTTGAGAGGTTTTTAAATCCAGAAAGAATATCTATGCCAGATATTGATATGGACTTTTGTCAAGCGCGACGACAAGAGGTTATTGATTATGTTGTAGAAAAATATGGTAGAGCCAATGTGGCACAGATTATTACATTTGGTAAGCTGCTTGCCAAAGGTGTGATACGAGATGTAGCTAGGGTTCTTGATATGCCATATGCACAAGCTGATGCTATGGCAAAACTTATACCTGATGAACTTGGTATTAATCTTACTGATTCATATGCAAAAGAACCAAAGATAAAAGAACTTTGTGAAAGTGATGCTCAGGCAAAAAGAGTTTGGGAATATTCATTGGCACTAGAAGGTTTAAATAGAAATGCAGGTACTCATGCAGCTGGTGTTGTAATATCAAATGAGCCATTATGGAAAAAAACTCCACTTTTTAAACCATCTGGTTTGGATACACTAGCAACTCAGTATAGTGGAAAATATGTTGAGGATGTTGATCTTATTAAGTTTGATTTTCTTGGACTTAAAACACTTACTGTTATTGAAGGTGCATTGAAGCTTGTAGAAAAAAGACATGGACGAAAGATAAACTTTGTTGAAGAGGATGTAAATGATAAAGGTGTATATGATCTAATTCAGACAGGGCATACAATTGGATTATTCCAAATAGAATCATCTGGAATGCAAGACCTTTGTAAGCGACTAAAGCCTTCAAATTTTGAGGAGATTATTGCCGTTCTTGCACTTTATAGACCAGGACCTATGGAGTCTGGTATGCTTGATGATTTTATTGATAGAAAGCATGGTCGTGCTGAAGTTGATTATTTTTATGATGAGTTTGAAGAACCTCTAAAGCCTATCTTAGAACCTACATATGGAGTAATTGTATATCAAGAACAAGTTATGCAAATTGTACAGACTATTGGTGGTTTTTCTCTTGGTGGAGCCGATCTTGTAAGACGAGCTATGGGTAAGAAGATTGTTGAGGAGATGGATAGACTTAAGGTAGAGTTTGCAGATGGTGGAGTAAAAAAGGGTTACAATAGAGCTCATTGTGAAGAGCTATTTGATCTAATTGTTAAGTTTGCTGGATATGGATTTAATAAATCACATTCTGCAGCTTATGCAATGGTAACATTCTATACTTCATATTTAAAAGCATATTATCCTACAGAGTTTATGGCAGCACTGCTAACAAGTGAAAAAGATAATACTGATAAAGTAGTACGATATGTAGATGAGGTTAAGAGAATGGGCTATGAGCTTGTTCCTCCACATATTAATAAATCAGATCTTGTATTTTCAGCTGATACTTTAGATGAAAAAGAGGTTGTAATGTTTGGTATGGGTGCCCTAAAAGGTGCTGGAGATGTTGCAATTAAATCTATATTAAAATCTAGAGAACTTGAAGAGTTTAAAGACTTTGGTGATTTTGTAAGTAGAATTGATGGAAGTAAAGTAAATAAAAGGGTATTGGAAACACTAATTAAATCTGGAGCTTTTGATAACTTTGGTTTTAGTAGAAAAGCAATGCTTGATCAAATAGAATATATTGTAGAAACAGTTGGAAAAGCAGCTCAAGCTAAAAAAATGGCAGTTGGGTCACTATTTGGAGATGATGAAGAGCTAACAACAGTTGATATCCATTTAGAAAACTGTACTGAATATGAAGATAAAGAGATTTTAGAATTTGAAAAAGAATCACTTGGATTTTATGTATCGGGACATCCTTTAGATAAGTATAGAGAGTCACTTGAAGAGATTAATTATACATTAAGTAGTGAGATAGAATCTTTAAGAGATGGTGATACGACACTTTTAATTGGTAAAGTCGAAAATATAGTTCAAAAGGTAAGTAAAAAAGGAAATAAGTTTGGTATTGCTACACTTATGGATCTTCATGGAAATATTGAATTTATGCTATTTGAGAATAGAATCAAAGAATTGGATGAAAACTTTGATATGACAAAACCAATTGCGTTTAAGATGAAAGTTAAGATTGATGATTTTGGTGTTAAGTTTAATGTTCAAAAGATGACTTCACTTAAAGATGCTAAAAAAGAAAAAGTTACAAAAAATAAGATTGAGCCTAAAGTTGAATTACCGCTTACTCTAGCTGTAGAGTTTCAAAAGCAAGATACAACTTTGATGCAACTATTTGATATTGTAGCAAATAATCAAGGGAAACGTCCTTTAAAAATTATTATAAAATCAAAGCTAAAAAATATTGAAATAGATTCAGCATTTCATGTGAGTACTAAAGTAGAAGAATTAGCAAGTAAAATTAATGGAGTATATGTTGAGTAAGAAAACAATATTAATCACAAATGATGATGGGTTTGAAGCGGTTGGCTTAAAGCATCTAGTAGAATCATTAAAGCCTATAGCTAATATAGTTGTTGTAGCCCCAGATAGAAATCAAAGTGCATGTGCACATAGTATGACATTAAACAGACCACTAAAAATGGAAAGTTTTGATGATGATAGCTTTACTATAGATGGTACACCTACAGATTGTGTATTTGTATCACTTCATACTATATTTGATGATGTGAAGCCAGATCTATTAATAAGTGGTATAAATATAGGGTCAAATATGGGTGAAGATATTACATATAGTGGAACAGTAGCTGGTGCTATGGAAGCAGTGCTACACAATGTACCAGCAATAGCAATTTCACAAGTGTATAATAATTTAAATTCAAATGAAAATAAAAATGATTGGGATTTTGAACTAGCAAAGCAAACTATAGTAAATTTAGTAGAAAAAATATTTGATACTGGCTTCCCTTTAGATAAAAGAAAGCTATTAAATATTAATATTCCACAGATATTACCAAGTCAATGTCAAGGAATTAGAATTAGTAAAGCTGGATATAGAGAGTATGGTAATGATATACATACACATCATAGTCCAAGAGGTGAACAATTTCATTGGATAGGATTACACCCACTTATTTGGCAAAGTGATGAACAAAAAGCTTGTGACTTTGAAGCTATTAAAGCAAATTGTATTTCAGTTACACCGATTAAACTTGACCTTACAAGTTATGAAGATATAAAAAAATTAGAAGAATGGATATAATAATGGAAAATTTAACAGAACAATTAAAAAAAGATATGAAAAAGATAGTTGGAGATTTTAATAGTGAAGCTATGATGGTTGAGATATTAAAAAAAAGACTTACAAAAAAAGAATTTAAATTTTATAGATTAAGATGTGAAGATGCTTCAGAAACACAGATGTTAGATACTTTAAGATGTGATGAAAAAAGACTTGAAGAGATAGAAAAACAAACAATTTTAAAATTAAACCAAGAAAAACTTAAAAATGAACTTATGGGTTAGTTTTGTAGTTGCACTTTTTTTTATAGGGTGTGGTGATCAAAGAATCATAGAAACGAAACCAGAAGTTTCACAAGCTAAATTAGAAAAAATACCATTAAATAATATTGATGGATTTTCTAAAGATAATTTAGATTTAGCATTAGAAGTTTTTCAAAAAGACTGTAAAGCACGACGAGTAAATAAAACACTAAAAGAGATATGTAAAGAAGCTACTAATTTTAATAATGGATATGAGTTCTTTAGCAAAAAATTTGATGGATATAGACTTTTAAATAAAAATAAAAGTGATGATGGACTTATTACAGGGTATTATGAACCAATATTAAATGGTAGTTTAATAAAAACAACAAAATTTCAATATCCTATTTATGCATTACCAAATGATCTTGTAAATATATACCTAGGTGATATATATCCCCAGTTAAAAGAATATAGATTACGAGGTAAATTAAAAGGTAATCGTGTAGTACCATATGATACACGAGAACAATTTGAATCAAAAGAACATAACAATATAAAAGTTCTATGTTATGTTGATAGTAAGGTTGATAGATTTGTGTTAGAGATACAAGGTAGTGGTAGAGTAAAACTACAAGATGGAACTATTATTAATATAGGCTATGCTGGACAAAATGGACATCCGTATTATCCAATAGGTAGAAAGCTTATTGAAGATGGTGAAGTTAAAGCTTCAAATATGAGTATGCAAGCTATTAGAAAATGGTGTGATGACAATCCAACAAAAGTAGATAATCTTCTAAATTTAAATAAAAGTAAAGTATTTTTTACAAAAAGTACAAGAACTGCGACAGGGTCTTTAGGTGTACCACTTGTGGCCAAAAGAAATCTGGCAGTTGATAGAAAATATATACCACTTGGATATCCAGTGTTTATCAATACTACAAATCCTATAACAAACGATAAAATAGATAAATTAATGGTGGCTGCTGATACAGGTGGAGCAATTAAAGGCGATATAAGAGCTGATTTTTTCTGGGGTAGTGGAGAAGAAGCTAAGAGAAATGCTGGTAAAATGGCACAAAATGGTAAATTGACTATATTAATTCCTAAAGCTAAAAAGCAGGATAGATGGTCAAATAACACAAGTAAATATTTAAAAGTTAAATAAAGGATGAGTATAAACATGACTACAAGACATATAACAAATAAAATCTCAGATATTTTTCATAAGTTTGCAACTACAAAGTTCCCTTCAATAATTCAAAACATTATTAATACTGGATATGTAAAGATATTAGGTCTTGATATGAGTGAATTTAAAAACCCTAGTAGTTATAAAACACTAAATGAACTATTTACAAGAGCATTGGTAACTCCAAGGGTATTTGATACTAGCTTAGATAACTTTATATCTCCAGCAGATAGTTTTGTATCAGCACAAGGTGAAATTAAAGGTGAGACTGCATTACAAATTAAGGGAATGGAATATTCTGTAAAAGAGCTTTTAACTGATAATATTAGTGATGATAAGTTTTCAAAAATGATTGATGGTGACTTTATGAATCTTTATTTATCACCAAAAGATTATCATAGATATCATATGGCATATAATTGTAATGTTACAAAACTAATTCATGTTCCAGGAAAACTTTATCCAGTTAACTTTAAATATTTAAACAAACAGCCATCACTTTTTGTAGAAAACGAAAGAGTAATACTAGAGTGTGTTACAGATGATGATAAATTATTTTATATGGTATTTGTAGGTGCATTAAATGTTGGAAAGATGGTATTTGACTTTGAACCAGCAGTAGAAACAAATAGTGATGTATCAGATATTAAAGTATATGAATATGATGATATGAAGATTAAAAAAGGTGATTGCTTAGGTCACTTTAAAATGGGATCAACTGTACTTATGTTTTGGGAAAAAGATATGGTAGAGTTAGAAAATTTAGAAAATCAAAAGGTAAGATTTACAGATATAATATCTAGTTTAAAATAGATACATATTTAATGTTAAAATATATACTTGCATTTATTGTTATTACTATTATTGTTATCTCAATCTTACTTACTAAAATTAATACTAATATCAATGAGCAAACAATAAATTTTGCTATTGATAAATCTAAAGTAGCACTTCAATCACAATTTAATAAAGAAAAAATAGATGCTCTTAAGATAGGATTACTATTAGCAAAAAATAAACAACTTATAGATGCATTAGAAAATGAAGATGAAGATCTTGGATATCAAATACTTTATAATATGACTAAAAATATCAAAGAGCATACATCTGAACAATTAAAAATACAAATCATTACAGCGGATAAATTGATATTTGTACGTAGCTGGGATGATGTATATGCTGGTATGCCAATTGGTGACTATAGAAAAGATCTTGAGTGTTTTGAAAAGAGTAGAAGTCCAAGAGCATCTATAGAAGTTGGTGCTATGTTAACATTAAAAACAACAATCCCTATCTATAGAGATGGCTTTCTTCTAGGCTTTATTGAAGTTATTAGCCTTTTTGATAATGTAACAAGCTATTTAAAAAATATTGGCTTAGACCTATATGTATTGATGGATGATAAATATGCAAATATCTCTGTACTAATGCGAAATAATGCAATTATTGATAATTTTATAATTGCAAATAAGAACTACAATAATAAAAATATATCAATATTAAATCACTTAAACTTTGAAAAATTAGTTTCAGGTGATATTGAATATAAAGATAAAAACTATATATTTTCACAAGATATGTTAAATGGAAATGGTAATAAAATTGGTATTTTTGTATTTGTAATTTCTAGAACTAACCTTGAATACTTTAAAACATACAACAATGAATCAATATCATTTGTCAATTTAAGTAGAGAAGAATTATATGAAACTGAAAGTAATTCACAATATAAAGATATCTATAGTGAGAAACTTAATATCCAAACACTTTTAAGTGTTAAAGATAACATACCAAGCAAAGACAAATTAAATCATATTCAATTGATTAGATCAAAATTAAATACATATACAAAAGATGAATTAATAAACTTTATATTAAATGAAAAGAAAGTAAAAACTATACATGGAGAGATAAGATGAAAATATTATTATTAGAAGATGAATATGCACTAAGAATTAGTATTAAAGAGTTTCTTGAAGATTTAAATTACACTATAGATGATTACAGTGATGGAGAGGATGCATATAATGCAATTTATTCAAACTCTTATGATTTATTACTTTTTGATGTAAATGTACCAACTATGAATGGCTTTGAGGTTTTAAAAGCTATTAGAGAGGATAAAATTAAAATTCCAACCATTTTTTTAACATCTATGACTGATATGCAAAGTTTAAAAGAGGGGTATAGCGCTGGGTGCTGTGATTATGTTAGGAAGCCATTTGATTTAGATGAATTAGATTTACGTATTACACAAGTGTATAATAGTTTTTACATGGATAGTAGTGAAAATATAACACTTGCAGAAGATTTAATCTTTGAGATGAAAGAGGGACAACTATTTTATAAAGATGTAGAGATAGTATTGCGAAAAGCAGAAAAAGATGTACTAGATTTACTTGTAAAAAATTTAAATGCCACAGTATCAATGGGTATGTTTCAAGATGAAATATGGAATGATTATGTGGATCCTGGAACTATCAGAGCACATATAAAAAATTTAAAACAAAAGCTTCCAAATAGTGATCTTATTAAAAACCGTAGAGGGCTAGGGTATATAATTGAACGATAATAGTTATGGTGTAAAAAATGCATATATTTTTACAATATTAATTAGTGTTATATTATTTACACCACTTTTTTTCTATACATTGCATATGAAGTCAATTTATGATATTAAAAATGAATTACAATTAAAGTCTAAAGCATATCTAATTCTACAAAGTATGAATGCATTTGATACAAATAGTGATTATTTTCAATATCCTAGATTTCAAACATTTAGATCAGGACTTTATAATATAAATGGTACAAAAATATTTTCAACTATAGAAAATGAAATTCCATCATTACAAAAGGGATACTATAAGAGTGATGATAATGCATATTTTATATTAGAACTACCATCATATAAGTATTTTAATGCTTCATATTTAATAGTAGAAAATAAATTATCATATAGTGATGTATATCAAAAGTCTATTTTTATAGGAATATCTATTATAGTCTTGATATTTCTTTTGAGTATTGTATTTTTAAATTGGTTTGCTAAACCATTTAAAGAAATTAATAAACAATTGGATAATTTTATTAAAGATTCTATACATGAAATTAATACACCATTATCTATTATAAATATCAATATTGACTTATTTAATAAAAAGTTTGAATCGAATAAGTACACCAATAGAGTTAAAGCAGCATCAAAAATTTTATCAAATATCTATAATGATATGGATTATTTAATTAAGCATGATAGGGTGCATTATGAAAAGAAATCAATCAATATGTGCCGTATGCTAAAAGAGAGAATCGACTATTTTGCAGAGATTGCTTTAATGAAAAATATCCGCATACTAAGTGATATACAAACAGATATACAAATAGATATCAACCCTAAGCAATTACAAACACTTATTGATAATAATATATCAAATGCTATAAAATATTCTTATGAAGAAAATATAATAAATATTAATCTATATACAAAAGATGACTACCATTATTTAGAGTTTAAAGATTATGGTATTGGTATTAAAGATATTGATAAGATTTTCACTAGATATTATAGAGAAGAGCGACAAACTGGTGGTTTTGGAATAGGTCTCAATATTGTTAAAACAATAATAGATGAGAACAATATCACTTTAGATATCATTTCTGAAGTAAAAAAAGGTAGTACTTTTACCTACAAGTTTCCTATTGAAAATATATAAATAAATCATACTTTTATAATCCTTCTATAAATATATATAATATTTCACACTGATTTCACATAACAATTTTATACTTCCACTTGAAATCTATCAGGAGGATTAATTTAATGAAAAAAATAATGATTTTATCATCACTTCTAAGTGTTACACTTTTTGCTTCAAATTATGATGCAATAATTGAATCACCAGATGCATCAAAGATGATTAAGAAGGATCTATTAGCAGATGCAACTGCTTATGATATGCCAAAAGGCTGTATCTCATCAGATCCAGATGTACTAGCTAGAGGTGCATTTATGTTCCATAATCTAAATGGTAAAAAAGCTAAAGGTAAATTACCAAAAGGTTTAGCAAAGACACAAATGATACCAGGTAAGACATATTTACCAGGAGATAAAATTCCACATAAACAATATGGAAACTGTGTAGCATGTCATAATATTGAAGGTGCAAAAGGTGGTGGAAATGTTGGTCCAGATTTAACAGGATATAAAGCGATGTTCCTAGATTCTGGTGTAAGAGATAACGCATTTGTATTCCAAAAGATTGCAGATCCAAGAATTGATAATCCAAATACAACAATGACAATTAACTTAACAACAAAATTATTTACAACTAGAGAGATATGTGATATCACATCTTATATCGTATCTGACAAGAAAGGGAAATAGATGGAAAGAAGACAATTTATACAAACATTAGGTGCAGCAGCAGTTGTAACAACTATGATACCAACAGCAAGTTTTGCAGGTGCTACAAGTCCAAATGCTATAGCATATAAAGAGGCAGTTAAAGCAATTACTGGTGGTAAAGAACCAGTAACTGGTAAAATTAAATTAAAAGCTCCAGAGATTGCTGAAAATGGTGCAGTTGTACCTGTAACAGCTGAATTAGATAGTCCTATGACATCTTCAGATTATGTAAAAGCTATCCATATTTTAACTACAAAAAATGGTAATTCAAGATCTATTAGTGCATATTTAACTCCAGCAAATGGTAAGGCTATGCTTTCTACTAGAATTAAACTAGGTGCTACTCAAGAAGTATCTGTAATAGCCGAATTAAGTGATGGTTCATTTGTAAGTGCAGCACAAAGTGTAAAAGTAACAATTGGTGGATGTGGTTGATCCACACCCTTTATAAGTAAACTAAAAAATAAAATATTATAAAAGGATATAAAATGGGAAGAAAATCATTAATTAAAATTAAACCAAAAAAATACAAAGCTGGTGATATCGTAAAAGTAAGTTTTATGATTATGCACGATATGGAAACAGGTCTTAGAAAAGATAAAAAAACTAAAAATCTTGTTCCTATTGATTATGTTTCAGAATTAAAATTTGAGTATGCGGGAAATACATTTACAACTATAAAAACATGGGAAACGCTATCTGTAAACCCAGTAGTAAGTACATATATGAAAGTAGATGGCAAAGGTGAATTAAAAGTTACTTATACTGAAAGTAACGGTGCAACTGGATCTAATACTAAAAAGATCAAGCCAAAGAAATAAGGATAATTCATGAAAACAGGAATTAAAATAGCGTTGTCTGTGGCTCTTGTATCTACACTATCTTTTGGTGGTGATCAGTTTGCAATGAGTGACGCAGATAGAGCGATGTATGCTGAGATGTTAGAAAACAATCCAGCAGATATCATGGTAGCTAATGGTGAAGAACTATTGGGTGAGATTGGTGGTGATGCAGCGTTGGCAAAATATTTAGGTGTATCCGATGAGGATCTACCAGGATATATTGCTGGATTCCCAAGATATATTGAAAAATTTGGAATGGTAGTAGGTGTAGATCAAGCGCTACAAGCTATGATGCATGATGCTGGCAAAAAACCTTATGCCCTAAAAAGCTCACAGATGTTTGATATGAGTTCATATGTAAAATCAATTGCAAATGGAGAGCCTAGTAATATTGATGTGAATGCAAACCCTCAAATGAAAGAGATGTATGCTCTAGGTAAGCAAACATATGAACAAAAAAGAGGTGGTAGAGGACTTGCATGTTTATCTTGTCATGCTACAAGCGTAATAGGTACTGTACTTAGAACTCAACCATTGCCAGATTTAACAAGTAAAGGTGTAGCAGTAGCTGCAACTTGGCCAGCTTATAGAATGACAAAATCATCTCTTGCAACTCTTCCAAAAAGATTTCAAGGTTGTATGAAAAATGCACTTCTAAAAGTGATACCACTTGGTTCAAAAGAGATGGTAGCGCTTGAAGTATATTTAACACATGAAGCCAAAGGGACTGAAATATCAATCCCTGGATTAAAAAGATAGGGGTATAAAGTGGATATTTCAAGAAGAGACTTTATGCATATAGCAGCAATCCTAGGGATTGGTGCTGCTACAAATGGTTATGCTGGAGGAATTAAAACTCCCTCTCAGGTTTCTCTAAAAGATATATATGATTTTAAAGCTACAGGAAACTTTTCTTTACTTCATATGTGTGATTTACATGCTCATATTAAGCCATTATACTGGAGAGAGCCATCAACTTTGATCTCTGCTCCAAATCTAGTAGGAACTCCAGGGTTCTTATGTGGAGAAGCATTTGCTAAGCATTATGGTCTAGAGCCATCAAGTTTAGATGCATACTTTGATACACATGTAGATTTTGAATCTTTAGCTAAGAAATTTGGAAAGATGGGTGGTATTGCACATATCAAAACTGTATTAAACCAAATCAGACAAGAAAGAGGTGAAGATAATGTTCTTTTCCTAGATTCTGGGGATACTTGGCAAGGTACTGGTGTAGCACTGAAAACTCAAGGTGAAGCAATTGTAAAAGCACAAAACTATCTTGGTGTTGATGTAATGGTTGGTCACTGGGAATTTACATACGGTAAAGAGAGAGTAAAAGAATTAATTGAGATGCTTGATGCTAAATTTATATCACAAAATGTAGTTGGAAATGATCCATTTTCAGATGAGTTTGAAGAGTTAATTTTTGAGCCATATACAATTCAAGAAAAAGGTGGAGCTAAGATTGGTATTATTGGTCAATCATTCCCATTCACATCTACTGCTAACCCAAAAGAGTTTACAGAAGGTTGGAGCTTTGGATTAAGACTTGATACTTTACAAGAATATATTGATGAGCTTAGAAATGAACATAAAGTTGATTGTGTAGTTGTATTATCACATGATGGATTCTCTGTTGATCAAGAAGTAGCTAAAAAAGTGAATGGTATTGACTTTATTTTAAGTGGACATACTCATGATCCTTCACCAGAACCAATTATTGTAAATGATACTGTAATTGTAATTGCAGGAAGTCATGGTAAGTATGTTGGTAGATTAGATGTAGATGCATCAAATGGAAAAGTTAACTCTTATGAGTATAAGTTAATTCCAATTGCTTCAAATCTTATCCCTGCAGATCCAGCTGGTGTGAAGCTTGTAGATGAACTATATGCTCCATTTGCAAAAGAGTTTAATGAAGTTTTAGGTCAAACTAAAAATATCCTATATAAAAGGGATACATTCTTCTCTACATTTGATCAGCTGATCAATGATGCTATTATGGATGAGATGAAATGTGATATTTCATTTACGCCAGGATATAGATGGGGAACTACAGTATTAGCTGGTGATGATGTACTAATGGACAATGTATATGAGATGTGCGGTATTACATACCCAGATGTTTATACATTTGATTTAAAAGGTGCAAAAATTGCAAATCTTCTTGAAGATATTGCGGATAATGTATTTAATGCAAATCCACTTTTACAACAAGGTGGAGATATGAGTAGACTAGGTGGTGTTACATACAGTATAGCTGTAGCAGCAAAATCTGGTAAAAGAATATCAAATCTAATGATTGGAGGAAAGCCAATCGATTTAGATAAGACCTATTCTGTGTCATCTTGGGGTGGAAACTTGCAAAAAGCAGGTGAGAATCTACAAAAAGACAAAATAAGACCTGTATATGATATCACTAGAGATTATATAAAAAGACAGAAAGTTATTGATGTAAGTAATGAAGGTAATGTTACTTTAGTTGATTATGATTGTGGATGTCCAGTAAAAGATTCAAGATCTTGCTAGACTAATAGGTGTTGGCAGCTGCAACTGCCAACAATTGAATGAATATATAAAATATACACATTGCATATATATTTTATAGAATTCTGATTAAATTTATATTAAAAGGATATGAAATGAAAAAAAATACAATGATTAAATTAGCAACATCTGCAGCAGCAGTATTATTAGCAACTACTTCAGCAAATGCTGGATACACAATGAAGCAAAAAGTTGGTGATGCAGATACTAAACTTACATTCTTTGGATTCTCTCAAATCAATGCTGAAGTTGAGACGCAAGGTGCTGCAAATAGATTAAAAATGGGTGCAGATAGAATTAGATTAGGATGGAAATATGTTTCTGGACCAGTAAGAGGTAAGGTTTTCTTAGATTTTAATCAAGGTACAGATGATACAGAAGATGTTGGAGCAAGAAGAGTAATTAAAGATGCATTTATCGCATACAAATTTAATGATGCAGCTGTAGTTAAAGCTGGTGTAATTAAGACTCCTGTAGGTATGGGATTTACAATTCCTGGATGGAACCTTGATACAATAAAAAGAGCATTTGATAAGCAACTTGCGTTCGAGCGAGGAAATGGTATTATGATCTCTGGTCGTGATATGGGTATGGGTAATGATGCAAAAGTAAATGGTCTTGAGATGGGTCATGAAAGACCAATGCAAGGTTTTGGTTATGACCTTATGATTGCTGCACAAACTACTAGATCTGGTGCTGTATTAGAATCAACTGGTGAGGGAAATAGAGATAATGCATATATGGCAAGAGTTCATTATGATAGAGGTGAAGCTCTTCACTTAGAAGTGTCTGCTGGTACATCTCCAAAAGCAGGTGGGACTGATACAAGTGAAGATTATAATGTGTTAAATGTTGGTCTTGATTCACATTTTGGTGAAGGTAAAAATGTAAAAGCAGAATATTTTAGTGTATCTGGTGTAAAAGGTGCTAAGCATGATGTAGATACATTAGCTTTAACTTATACTCAATATGTTACTCCAAACTTAGAATTAGCTATTAAGACTATTTCTGGAGAAGCAACACATAATGGTGTTAACACTGATGGTACAAATACTTATGCAGGATTTAACTTCTATCCTAATAAAGTATCTACTAAGATGGATAGAGGAGCTAAAAGAAAAAATAATCAGCATGTAATTAAAGTAAATTACCTTGCTACAACTGGAAATCTTGATTCTCCATCATTCAAAACTAATGATGCAGTACTTGCAATGTATCAATTTAAATTCTAGGATAAGATCCTAAATACAAGCAAAACTACCTTGTGGTAGTTTTGTTTCAATAATATATAATAAAGTCACTTAATTCCTTTTCCTTATTATTCTCTAGAAGTTTATATTTCTATAAATATTTTTAAGTAGCTTTATTATATATTATTATATGATCTCATAATAAATCAAGGGATAATTGTGAAACAACTTACACTAATTATACTTCTTAGTATCAATCTTTTAGCTCTACAGTGGCATACTTTTGATGAAGCAAAACTAATTCAAAATAAAAATTCAAATCCAAACATTATTATGATATATGTTACTGCATCACATTGTCCATATTGTAAAAGAATGGATAAAAATGTTTTTCAAGATAAAAATATGTCTAAATGGCTTGAAAGTAAATTTATAGCAGTAAAAATTGATATGGATTTTGATGATATACCAATGAATTTAAAGCCTACAATGACACCAACATTTTATTTTGTAGAAAAGGCTGAAAAAGTGATTAAAACTATACCAGGATCTTGGAATCAAGAAGACTTTAAAGATCTGACAAGGAAAATAAAATGATAAAAATAATTGTAACACTATTATGTATTAGTATATTTATAAAAGCAGAGACCCAGTTAGTTGAGCCTTTGCCATCAATAATTGAGCCTAGAAAAATTGTATTATCAATAGGTAGTGGAAATTCAGAAGATATACATCATATACTAGGAAGTGCAAATAATATTCTTAAATTTTATGGTCCAGAAAAAGTAAATATGGTTATAGTTGCATACTATCATGGTATTAAAGCAGTGATGTTAGAAAATATTAATATTATAAAACGAGTAAAAGCATTACAACTTTATGATGTAGAATTTATAGCATGTGGAAATACAATGAGAACAAAAAATATACAACAAGATCAACTTATAGATGATATTAGCATAGCAACAGCTGGACTAGTTGAGATAATTGAGAGACAAAAAGATGGATATGTTAATATAAATCCATAATATTAATATTATTTCACATTTAATTCATACAATTTTGATAATCTTTCACTATAAATAAAACAAATAGGAGATAATATGAGAAATATTATTTTAGCAGCAATATTGATGTTGACTGCATCTGCATTACAGGCAAAAGGTGATCTACATCTATTTGATATAGATAATAAAAAAGGTACTATTACACCTTTAAATATAGAGAAAATGTTAAAAGCTAACGGCTTTATAGTAGATTTAAACTCAGAAATGAATCTGCCTTTTACAAAACAGTTTCAAAAGACAACATTTAAGATCTTTACACTAATGACATTTCATCACAAAGATTTATCAATAGATTTAGTAAAGAAATACCCACAAGCTGGTGTATTTACACCTATGGGTATTGGAATATACCAATCTTTAGATGAAGATACACTACATCTATCTCTTTTAACATCTGATGCTCAAGCTAAGATACTTGGTCGTGATACTAAAATACTAAAGCAAATAGAATCTGCTTTATTAGCTAGTATAAAGAAAAGTTTTCCAAATGCTAAATACTCAATTAGTGAAGATAGTTTAAAAGAATCAAGAAAACTTGTAACTGAGTATGAATTGGATTTAGATGGTGAAGCTTGGGAAGATATAAAAGAAGAAACAGAGATGAATCTAGAATCAGGTTTTGAACCACATGGTTTTGTGATGCCAAGCTACTTAGATTTTAATGAAGAGATAACAAAAAAAGATACTGTTGATAGTCCATATGATTTTTTTGTAACATATTCTATTTGTAAGTTAGAAGTTATTTACACTGTAGCAAAAAGTCGTCCTGAAGCTGCTGCATTTGCTCCATGTACAACAATGGTTTATAAGAAAAAAGATGAAGATAAAATTGTTATGGGCTTTCCTGCAGTATATAACTGGATGAGCAGTGCAAAGGTTGAAGACAAAGATGCTAAGGCTGTTTTAATGAAAGCTCAAAAAGACTTTGAATCAATTTTAAGAAGTGTTACAGAGTAAACATGAAAAATATACTTTTACTTATAATGATGGCATTATTCCTAAATGCCCAAGATGGTGTTAAGAAGCTTGTAATTGATTTAACAACAGCAGATATTAAAAAGATAGAACGAAAAGTTTTATCTGGTACTGTTAAGCATAAAAATTATTATGATAGTAAGCTAGAATCACTAGAAGTTGCTGTAGTAATTCATGGTGGAGCTTATAGATATTTTATAAAAGATTTATCAAAAACTCCATATAGAGATGAAAAAGATCTTATAAAAGCACAAGTAGATCTACAAAAAAGATTAAGAGCATTAAGTGAAATATATGAAGTTGAATTTTTTGCATGTGCATCAGGATTAAAAAAATTAAAGATTGATCCATCTAATGTAGTTGATTTTGTAACACTATCACCAACATCAACTATTGCACTTATTGATAAACAAGATGAAGGATATGCATACATTCCTATAGGAGATTAGATTATGAAAAGTTATTTGTTGATATCATTATTTGGATTATTATTTGTCGGATGTGCGAATATAGAGGTGGGATTTGAAGAAGACAGTCCTTTCTATTCAAAACCAAATGTACAAGAAGTAGAAATTAACCATCTAAATAAAAACAAAATTAATACTTTAGAAATTAAAACAGATAAATTATCTACTAATATTAGAAAAACTAATGATAAAGATGAAAATGAAACTACTTTTTATTACGAATTTGTAGAAGAATAATGATAAATTTATATGGCTTTAATGTATCAAATAATACAATAAAGCTATATTATAAAAAGGTATAAAATTGATTTATAAAAAACTATTAGTTATATTCATATATTTAGTTAGCATTTCAAACTTAAATGCAAGTTTCTTGATGCCAGATCAAGCTTTTAAAACAACTATACAAACAACACAAGAGAATATCATATTTAATTTAGAATTAGCAGATTCAATATATATTTATGATGAACAATTAATAGTTAGCATCATTCAAACTGATAAGAAAACTAATATTACTAAGCAACTTAAAATACCTATTCCCAAAGAATATCATGATACACAGGTACATTTTGGGATATTAAATATTAAAGTTCCTACAATTTTGATACAACAAATTACTAATAATCAAGATGCAACAGTTGAATTTGCATTTCAAGGATGTTCAAAAGCTGGACTTTGTTATCAGCCTATGTCCAAAACAGCACAATTTAAAGGTATTGAAGCTGCTGTAAAATTAGATACAAAGGAGCCAGAGAGTGAATCAGATTCTATTGCATCTACTTTAGCTGGTGGTAACGCTTTTGTGGTTTTACTTACATTTTTTGGATTTGGATTATTATTAGCATTTACTCCATGTGTTTTCCCTATGATACCAATTTTATCTAGTATTATTGTATCTCATTCTACAAAAAGTGGTAAAGATATGGATGCTAGAGAAGGATTAAAATTATCATTTATATATGTATTAGCAATGTCTGTAGCTTATACTGTTGCTGGAGTAGTAGCTGGATTATTTGGAGCCAATTTGCAAGCTGCATTACAAAACCCATATGTGTTAGTGACTTTTGCTGCTATGTTTGTAGCACTTGCATTTTCAATGTTTGGTTATTATGAGATATCTATACCTACAACTTGGCAAACAAAACTTGATAAATTATCACATGGACAAGATAAAAATAAAGGTTATATGTCTGTAGCAATTATGGGGTTTTTATCTGCACTGATAGTTGGTCCTTGTGTAGCACCACCATTAGCTGGTGCTTTAGTGTATATAGGTCAAACAGGTGATGCATTACTAGGTGGAGCGGCATTATTTGTGATGAGTATGGGTATGGGTCTTCCATTGTTACTAGTAGGGGCAGGAGCTGGAAAATATATGCCAAAACCAGGTGGATGGATGGATACAGTTTCAAAAGTATTTGGTGTAGTGATGCTAGGTGTTGCTATTTGGATGCTTGAGAGAATTATACCTATCGGATTTACATTTATGCTATGGTCACTATTATTCTTTGGAGCAGGTATCTATTTACTACGAGCAGTACATATGATTATATTTAAAATATTTGCAATAGTATTAATTGTGATTGGACTTATTTTTGGTATTGGTGTTGCTACGAAGGCTACTAATATTTTAAATCCATTAGAAAATGTAATTGGCGAGAAAAAAACTCATCTAGTATTTAAAAAAGTTAAGAGATTAGATGAGTTAAACGATATTATAAAATCTTCAAAAAAACCAATTATGCTTGATTTTTACGCAGATTGGTGTATATCTTGTAAAGAGTTAGAGCATAATACTTTTAGTGATCCAGAAGTGCAAGAAAAATTAAAAGATTTTATCTTATTGCAAGTTGATACGACAGAAAATAGTGATGATGATAAAGAACTACTAAAAAGATTTAATCTATTTGGACCTCCGGGTATTATCTTTTTCAAGGATCAAAAAGAGTTAAAAAATATCACAATTATTGGATATAAAGATCCACAAGAGTTCTTAGATATTATTGGACAGGAATTTTAACAATGAAAAACTTTATACTACTATTATGTTTATCTCTGACTAGCTTAGTGTCAGCCGAATTAAATTGGTCTAAAGATAATTTAGATAGGACAATTAAATCTATTTCATCTAAAAAACAAAAAGCTGTAATGGCATATTTTTGGCAAGAGGGATGTAATGCATGTGAGTATATGAGTGATAGAGTATTTGCTAATGATGATGTATCTGCATATATAAATGAAAACTTTATACCATATAAGACAGATACATTAGATATTGAATATCCTGTATTTGCATTTCCTGCTATATATTTTATAGGTGCAGATGGTGAAGAATTAGCAGATCCAGTTATGGGTGCTAGAAATTTAGATGAATTTTTATTTATACTTGAGGATATGAAAGAGTTATCTTTAGAGTAGTATAAAGCCTATATTTAAAAGCATTGATGGCAAAAATAGCCTCAATGCTTTTTTTATTTCTAAAAACTACTTGACAAACATACACTCAATTTGGTATAATTTCTGGCAGTTTAATAATATGAGTGCTAAAAAGGGGGAATTGATAGTATGACAAAAAAAGATTTTTTACTACAATCAATAATCCAAGCATATATTAGAACAGATGAACCAATAGGTTCAACAGCTCTAAAAGATATGTATAACATCACTTATTCACCAGCTACAATAAGAGGATACTTTAAAAAGCTTGGAGATGAGGGTTATTTAGCACAAGAGCATATTAGTAGTGGTAGAACACCAACTACTGAGGCTTTAAAAGAGTACTGGGAAAGAAAGTTAGATTTTAATTTAGATTTTGTTGATTTTAACAAGATTGAATATCTAGCATCCAAACTAGGACTGACAGTATTTGTTAAACAACAACTAAAAGATAAACTACAAAGAGTTTTAAATATTGAAAATCTTTATATGATTTTAGAGTTTGAAAATTTTTCAATTACAATAAAGTTTAACTCTGCACTTTATAGATTTTTAGATGATATGATTGGTTTAGAACCAAGTGCCATTATGAAAATTAGTAAAGAGGTAGGGGCTACACAACTTTATGAAGAGTTAGCAAATACTTTATCAAACAGTGCATATGAGATTATTAATACAAAACAATTTTTAAGACTAGCAGTTGATTACGATCTTGATGAAACAATAATTAATAGTTTTTTAAATGGGCAAATACTTGAAAATATATCAGATGGTATATATTTTGAACAACTTTTGCCCTCAGGTTTCATTGGTATTAATCATAGTACCAAGATAGGTGATACAGATATAAATATGTTTGTTGTTGGTCATTTATCAAAAGATTATGAATATTTTTATAAAAGGATAGCCGCGTGAGCGAAGAGATAAAAAATGAAGAAGTAGAACAAGAAGAAATTCTAGAAGAGACTGATGTAGTAGAAGAGATTTCTGATGAGGAAAAGTTTGCATCTTTAGATGAAGAATTTAAAGCAAAGATGGAAGCAAAAGTAGCTGAAGCTGAAGCTAAAGCACAAGAGGCAGAAGATAAATTTTTAAGAACTCATGCAGATTTTGAGAATATTAAAAAAAGACTTGAGAGAGAAAAATATCAAGCTATTGATTTTGCAAGTGAAAAATTTGCCAAAGATTTACTAGCACCAATTGATGCTTTGCAAATGGCATTAATTTCTGCAAATGGTGACTTTGAAGCGGAAGTTGTTGTTGAGAAGTTAAGAGAAGGTATTGAGCTTACTGTTAAGTCATTTAATACTGCATTTGAAAAACATGATATTGTTGAAGTAGAGTATGATCAGTTTAATCCAGAGCATCACAATGCAGTAATGCAAGTAAATAGTGAAGATATAGAATCTGGACAGATTGTTCAGGTTATGCAAAAGGGATATACATTGAAAGATCGACTACTGCGAGAAGCAATGGTTAGCGTAGCCAACTAAAAGTTTTCTTTTTGAGAACTTTGGCGTTAGACTTCAAAATTCAAAATAGTCACTTACTTTAAGTAAGCTCCTACTTTGAATTTATTGTCTGCCTAAAATTTCCCTAAAAATAAAACTTTTAGAGAAGTTTGAGTATTGACCGAGAAGTCAAAAAACTATAATAAATTTTAAATTAAATAAATAAAAACAAAAATAATAATAAAAGGAGTCACAATGGGTGCAACAATAGGAATAGATTTAGGTACAACAAATAGTTGTGTAGCAGTATATGAAGGCGGAAAAGCAAAAATTATCGCTAATAAAGAGGGTAAAAATACTACACCTTCAATCGTAGCATTTACTGATAAGGGCGAAGTTTTAGTTGGTGAGTCTGCAAAAAGACAAGCAATTACAAATCCTGAAAAAACAATTTACTCAATTAAAAGAATTATGGGTCTTATGATGGATGAAGAGCATGCAAAAGATGCTATTTCAAAAGTTGGATATAAAATTGTAGATAGAAATGGAGCAGCAGCAGTTGAAATTGCTGGTAAGACTTATACTCCACAAGAGATCTCTGCAAAAATCCTAGGAAAATTAAAAGCAGATGCAGAAGCTTATTTAGGTCAAGAAGTAACTGATGCAGTTATTACAGTACCTGCATACTTCAATGATGCGCAAAGAAAAGCAACTCAGGAATCAGGTACAATTGCAGGACTTAATGTATTAAGAATTATCAATGAGCCAACAGCTGCTGCACTTGCTTATGGTTTAGATAAAAAAGGTGAAGAGAAAGTTATCGTTTATGATTTAGGTGGTGGTACTTTTGATGTTACTGTATTAGAAATTGGTGATGGTACATTTGAAGTACTTTCTACTGATGGTAATGCATTCTTAGGTGGAGATGATTTTGATAATGCTATTATTGATTGGTTAGCTGATGACTTTAAATCAGAGTATGGTATTGATTTAAGAGATGATAAAATGGCTCATCAAAGATTAAAAGATGAAGCTGAAAAAGCTAAAAAAGAATTAAGTTCTACAAATGAGATCGAGATTAATATTCCATTTATCACAGCAGATGCAACTGGACCAAAACACTTAGTAAAATCTCTTTCAAGAGCAAAATTTGAAGCGATGACTGAAAAGTTAGTTGCTGAGACATTAGATCATATTAAAACTGCAATGGATGATGCTGGATTAGATAATAATGAGATTGATGAAGTTATTATGGTTGGTGGATCTACTAGAATCCCTAAAGCACAAGAGGTTGTAAAAGAGTACTTTGGTAAAGGTCTAAATAATTCTGTAAACCCAGATGAGGTTGTAGCAGCTGGTGCAGCTATTCAGGGTGGAGTTTTAACTGGTGATGTTAAAGATGTACTTTTACTTGATGTAACTCCATTATCTTTAGGTATTGAGACTATGGGTGGTGTTATGACTAAACTAATTGAAAAAGGTACAACTATTCCAGTTAAGAAGTCGCAAACTTTCTCAACTGCTGAAGATAATCAACCTGCTGTATCAATTAATGTTGGTCAAGGTGAGAGAGAATTTGCTAAAGATAATAAATCATTAGGTAAGTTTGATCTTTCAGATATCCCTGCTGCTCCAAGAGGTGTACCTCAAATTGAAGTAACATTTGATATTGATGCAAATGGTGTTTTAAATGTATCTGCAAAAGATAAAGGAACTGGAAAAGAAAATACTATTACTATCTCTGGTTCATCTGGATTATCTGATGAAGAGATTGAAAAAATGGTACAAGAAGCAGAAGCAAATAAAGATGCAGATGCTAAGAAAAAAGAGCTTGTAGAAGCTAGAAATCAAGCAGAAGCAATGCTTCATTCAACTAAAAAATCTCTAGAGGAAAATCCTGGAGTTGTTTCAGAAGATGAAGAGAAAGCTATTGTAGATGTAGCAGCCCAACTTGAAGAATTATTAAAAGATGAAAATGCTACTAAAGAGCAAATTGATGAAACTGTTAAGAAATTAACAGAGGTTTCTCATAAGTTAGCTGAAGCTATGTACAAAAAAGAACAAGGTGGAGATGCTGGGCAAGCAGCTCAAGCTAAGAAAAAAGATGACGATGATGTTATCGATGCAGAAGTAGAGTAGTAATACTCTGCTTTTGGCATAAATTATAATTTGTATACAATAATATCAACACTTATACTCTTCCTTGTAGTAGTATTTTCTATATTACTTTACTTCAAACTTAAAAAAGAAAATCTTATAAAATTACATAATGGTATATGTCCATCATGCGATGCTACAAAAAAAGAATTTACAAATCCTACAAATGGTATGAAAATCAATGTTGATGTGATACAAGCAAAAGTATTACAAAGTGGTGGGTGTAGTGGTACTACTGAGGTTGAATATAAGTGTAAAGAGTGTGGTTTTAGCTATGTAAGTAGTGAATATGGTGGAGGATGTGGAAGCTGTTAAAAGCTTCCTCTTATTTTCCTAATCTAACTCTTACAGATTCAGCGTGGGCTGTGAGACCTTCTGTATCTGCAATAAGTGCACAATCTTCACCTATTTCATTGATAGCTTTTTTAGAGAAGCTAATAATTGATGATTTTTTCATAAAATCTTCTACATTTAGTGGACTATAGAATTTTGCTGTTCCACCAGTTGGTAGTGTATGGTTAGGACCTGCTATATAATCCCCAATTGGTTCAGGTGTATTTTCACCTAAGAATATTGCCCCTGCATGTTTAATAGCAGGAAGTAGTTCAAATGGATTTTGTGTCATCACTTCAAGGTGTTCAGGAGCTATCTCATTCATAAGTTCAATAGCCTTTTCCATACAATCAGTTATGATGATACAACCTCTTTCATCGATAGATTTTTGAGCGATCTCATTTCTAGATAGTTTTGCTAAATAGTTATCTACCTCTATACTTGTTTCATTTGCTATTTTTTCACTTGTAGTGATTAAAATAGAACTTGCCATCTCATCGTGCTCAGCTTGACTCAATAGATCAATAGCCAGATAGTTTGGTTTTGCACTATCATCGGCTAAGATTCCAATCTCTGATGGACCTGCAATCATATCGATATTTACTTCACCAAATACAAGCTTTTTAGCAGTTGCTACGAAAATATTACCTGGACCAGTAATCACATCAACTTTTTTTAGTGTTTGAGTTCCATATGCCATTGCAGCAATAGCACTAGCTCCTCCAACTTTCATAACAGTTTTAATTCCACATAGGTGACAAGCTGCAAGTAAAAGTTCATTTGGCTCATTATCTGGAGTTGGAGTACATACTACTATCTCTTCAACACCTGCAACAATAGCTGGAATTGCATTCATAAGTAAGCTACTTGGATATGCAGCTTTCCCTCCTGGGATATAAAGTCCTGCTCTATCTACAGCAGTTACCTTTTGACCTAAAATAGTTCCATTGTCTTCAAAGTCTAGCCATGATTTTGGAAGTTGTTTTTCATGGTATGCCTTGATTCTATCATATGCTTTGTGTAGTGCTACTTTTAGTTTTTCATCGATATTATGGTAGGCTTTTTCCATATCATTAATATCTACAAATAATTCAGTTTCATTTGCTGGTGCCCAGTTATCAAATTTTGCAATATGTTCTGCTACTGCTTTGTTCCCATTATCAATAATATCGTCAATAATACCTTGAACAATTCCACTTACTTGTTTGATATCTACTTTTGCTCTTCCTAAAATTTCGTTAAATTCATTTTGAAAGTTTGCATCTTGTGTATTAATTATTTTCATATTTTCTCTTATATTTGTTTTAATATATTGTTTACAATTTTATCAATTGATTTATGTTCAACATCTACTATTATATCAGCACACATTTCATACTCAACTACTCTTTGATTGTACAGCTTTTTTGCTTCTTTTAGATCTTGTAATAGTGGTCTTTTTTTCAGTTTAGCTTTTGCATTTGGAGCATTATTAATTCTTTCTAAAATACCATCAAATGAAGATTTTAAATATATTACTATACCTATTTTGTGTATGTTTTCTTGTTTATAAAATCCACCACCAGTTGATATGATAGTATTATGTACATTGTTTTCACACCACAGTGCGCATTTTTTTTCTAATGCTCTAAAGTATGTTTCACCATTGTCTTTAAATATCTTTTTAATCTTTTTATTTTCTAAAGATTCTATGATATCGTCAGTATCTATTGAAAAATAGTCACTTGCTTTTACTATTGCTCTTGCAACTGTACCTTTTCCAACACCCATAAATCCAATTAAAATAATATTGTTGTTTTTCATAGTATGATTATATCTAATAGTCTATAAAAAAAGGTAGATGTCTATAGACACCTACCTTTTAAACAAACTGTTTTAAAAAACTTATTTTCTAAGTTCTTTAATTTTAGCTTTTTTACCAGTAAGAGCTCTTAAGTAATGTAGCTTAGCTCTTCTTACATCACCACATCTAAGTACTTCGATAGATTTTAAGCTATCAGAGTAAAGTGGGAAAATTCTCTCAACACCAATACCATTAGCACCGATTTTTCTAATAGTAAATGTATTTGATACACCTTCACCTTTTAATGCAATAACAACACCTTCAAAATTCTGAACTCTTGTTTTATCACCTTCTTTAATCTCAACACCAAGTCTTAAAGTATCACCCGCTCTAAATAATGGGATCTCTTTAGCTTCAATTTGTGCAGCTTCAAAAGCAGCTATGTATTTGTTTTTCATTTTTACTTCCTTTTAGTCGGGGGTGCGAAAGAACAGTGCCCCATTTGAGAAACTCGACAAAACTGGGATAAATCCCTATGTGGAGTTTCCTATGGTCTGTAATATTTAGTTTTATATACAGACATTTTGTTTTTTAGGTCGTGAATTTTACTATGATTTCCCTTTAGGAATTCTGAAGGTACACTTAAATCTTTAAATTCAATAGGTTTTGCAAATGATGGAGCCTCTAGTTTTCCATTATTATTGTAGCTTTCATCATCAAGGGATTCTTGATTTCCAAGAACACCATCGACATTTCTAGAAATTGCATCAGCCATAATTAATGATGGTAATTCTCCACCTGTAAGTATATATTCACCAATACTAAATACTTCAGAAGCATAAGTTTCTATCACTCTTTCATCAATACCTTCATATCGACCACTTACAAATACAATGTTTTCTTTAGATGCTAATCTTATGGCATCTTTTTGATTAAATGGTTTAGCAGCTGCTAAAGGAAATACGATATAAGCATCTGGATTATCTGCTTTTATTTTATCTAGGCAATCAAATAATGGCTGACAAGTAAGAAGCTGACCAGCACCACCACCACAAAGAGTATCATCAACTTTATTATGCTTATTTATAGTGTAGTCTCTTGGATTAAAAAACTCTAGGGATAATATGGATTTATCCAATGCTCGCTTTAGTATAGAGTCTTGAAAGTATGGTTCTATTAGATTTGGAAATAGTGTTACAAAACTAAATTTCATGTAGAGTATCCTTTAATCTCTTTGGCATAGTGTAGTATATGGACAATATAGACAGTCTGCTTTTTTTTCACATTTTTCAAAATTCACTTCGGAAGTTTTTAGTGATTTAAATATATCATCAAGTTCATTGATCTTATCATCAATATTTTGTTGTGATAGAATAATACCATTATTTAAATCATAATATCCTACATCTTGTATATTTTGTAATCTATCCTTGCAGGCTATAAAATAAAAAATCATTTGAAAATTATTTTTATTATTGATATAGTTTTTTTGTATATTTTTTGAAGATTTATAGTCTAATATATATATATTATTTTGTGTATCAGTATCAATTCTATCAATTGTACCTCTAATATTTATACCATTATATTTTATACTAAATTTTTCTTCTACACTACTTACATGAATACCTGTATTAAATCTTTTGATTTCACTTGATATAAACTTATCAAGTTGTCGTTTGAATAGTTCAAGTTTAAATACTAAATAACTATTTGTTTGCTTTTGTTTTGATAACTCTTGGAGTATAGTATATTTTAAGTCTTCTTCATTGCTAAATGAATTTTGTTGAAGATAAATTTTTTCAAGTATGCTATGTAAAATAGAACCAAATTCAAAACCTTGAGGTTCATATCCAAAATGATGCTCATTAATTTTTAAAATATTTTTAAAATAGAACTTTCTTTTACAGTGTAAAAATGTTTCTAGGGATGTTGCAGACCAAATATGTTTAGATAAGTCTATATTTTTTATAATTGGTTCATCGAAGTGCAAATGGATTGAGGAGTTATATAAAATATGATTAAGTTGTTTTGTACCATCTTGAATATTGTCTATATCTTTAAATAGCATAGATCCAAATCTACTCATAATAGAAGAATCATTTTGTACAAAGCTAATATAGATATGATTGGCATTTTTAAATAGCTGGTCATAATAATACATTTGTAAATTTTGTCTATCTTGTGCCGTTGGTAAAGAAGCTAATTTTTTGATAGTTGATGATATAAATTTATCTTTTGTACTTCTTTTTGGTACGATATCATCATTGAAATCACATACAATTACAGCCTTAAAAGATATAGCTCTAGTTTCAAGTACCCCCATAACGGTAATTTTACCACCTCTTGTGTCATCAATATTAATAGTATTTAGTTTTTGGATTAATATTTTAAATATATCTTTTGTCTTGATATCAAGTTTATTTTTGATAAAAATATTTTGGATTGAATATATGATTTTTTCATATTGTAATAAAATATCATCATTTTGTTCGCATAGTTTGATATATGATGTAAACTTATCAAAAAGATCCATAGATATAATATTGTGCCAATTTGACTTAATAAGATTTAAAATATCCATATCAATATTTATAAATGTCAACTTATCAAAATATTGTGAATCTTGATCATTTAGATATCGTGCTATTGAGCTAGTAATTTGATATGTTGTAGAGTCTTTAATATTGTAGCCCATAGCAAAGTTAAAGTAATGTTCATTATCAAATTGTTTTAGATATGAAGCAAACTGTTCATCTGGGAGTATTACTGCAATATCACTAGCTTCTATCCCTTTATTTATAAGTTCATATATAGAGTGCTTTATAAATGCAATTTGTGATAATTTTGAGCTAAATGAGTTTATTGTAGCTTGGTATTTAGTAGAGTCAATTTTATTTTGAGATAGTATGGTATTTGAACTATAGTTTATATGGTATTTGTTATTTAATTCTAAATTTAAATCTTCATTGTTAATTTGATTAATTGATCGTTGATTAAATTTATTATATTCAAATTCTAAAATTGTAGTTGTTATATTTGATACTTGTTTTATAATAGTATGCTCAAAATTACTTAAATATCCTTCTAAATAAATATCTATTTGTTCAAAAGAGTTTATATAGTCTTGATTTAGAGTATAATATGAAGATATATTTATTTTATCTACTAGATTATGCTGATCTAAAATATTTATATAGTTTTCTTGTACTTGCTTTAGTATCTCTAAATGATCAATATAAAAAGCATAACTATCATATTGTTTTAAATCATCTATATTTATATTTTCAGCACTAAGTTCCCCTAAAAATTTAAATATCCAATCACTTTGTTTGAAAAATTCACTAAAGTTTCTACTAATTTGTAGATTATTAAATTGTTTAAAATTTGTAGCCTCTTGAAGATAAAGTATTTTTAAATCATCATCTATATATTTTTTATTGCCAATTAAAATAGAGTTTCTAAAAAGTTCATCAATCGTTATTATTTTAGGTAGTAGGGTATTTTGAGATTTTATAGAATTAATATATTCTCTTATTGCTCTACTTGTAGGGAAGACTAATAGCCTATTATTCACTAATTACCTTTGCAATCATATTAATAACATTATCTTTATCATTTGGACAGCTACATACCTTGTATTGATTTATTCCTAGTTCTTTAGCAATCTCTTCATATTCAATTGATAACTCAAAGTCTGTTTCACTATTTTCAATCATAAATGAAATAGGGTAGATTAATGTTTTCTCATCTTTAAATTTTTTCAGAGCATCATCTAAGCTTGGTTCAAGCCACTGCATTGGTCCTACTTTCGACTGGTATGCTAAGCTAATTGATTTAAACTTAGCACCTTTTTGGCTTAGCTTTTCTTTTATAAGTTCTACATGTTCTTGAGTTTGTACTTGATATGGATCGCCATTGTCTACTATTTTTTGAGGTAAACCGTGAGCAGAGAAGATGAGGTTAATATCATCTTGAGTATCTATATTATCTATGATTTCATCACAGATAATAGTATTTAAACTATCGTTTTTGTAAAAGTTTTCAATAGTAGTGATATTAAATTGATTATTAGCAGCATCAATAAAATCTTCTACACTTGACTTTGTTGTAGTTGTAGAGTATTGAGGGTAAAGTGGTAAAAGGATTACATCTTTTATATTAGCTTGCTTAAGTTGTGATACGGCTGTAGATGCAAATGGTTTGGTATATCTCATAGCCGTAGTGATAAAATACTCTGGTAATTTTTCTTGAAGTTTTGATACTAAAGAGTCTGTAATATCGTGTAGTGGAGACTTTCCTCCAATAGCTTCATAGTTTCCCCATGCTTCATCAAGTCTAGATTTTGATATATAAGATGCAAGATTTGATCTTATAAAATCACTTTTCATAGTTAATATATTTTTATCATTAAACATATTAATTAGAAACTCATAAAGTTCCTCTTTGCTTCTAGCAGCACCCATATTTAATAATACTAAACCTTTTTTTGACATTTAATTTTTATCCTCTAATCTTATTATTCGATCGCTACACCAAGATGCTAAGTTTTCATCATGTGTAATTAGCAATATACTAAATCTATCTAAAAACTTAACTAATAATTGCATAACCTCAAGGGCAATTACATTATCAAGTGCAGATGTTGGTTCATCTGCTAAAAGTAGATTTGGTTTCATTAGTAAACTTCGTAGTATTGAACATCTTTGTAATTGACCACCACTTAACTGATGTGGTTTTTTATTTAATAAATTTTGTTCTAGTTGTAAGTTGGTGCATAAATAGTCCAAATCATTAATATCATCTACCACATCTTTAATTTGATCTATAATGGAAAACGATGGATGAAAAGAACTGTATGGATCTTGATATATTGAGCTTAGTTTTGAAACCTCTATAGTACCACTTAATGGTTTTAAATTATTTGTAATTAATTCAAAAAGTGTAGATTTTCCACTACCGCTAGCCCCTACTATTGTCACGATTTCGCCACTTTTAATACTAAGTGAAAAGTTTTTATATATAAGATTATTTTTTTCGTAACCAAATGTAAGATTATTAATATCAAGTAGTTTCAATTTTACCCATCTTTTTTAATATTTTATAATTATTAGAGATTATATCTAACAAGTTTTAAAGTTTTCTATGGTATGATTANTCAACTATTTANCAAAAGGAGAAAATATGAAAAAAATCGTATTAGGTACATTAGTATTAGGTGTTGCAGCATTTGCAGCAGTAAATTTAGGAGCATGTAAAGGTTGTCATGGTGCAAACTTTGAAAAGAAAGCATTAGGTAAATCTAAAGTTGTTGCAAACATGACTAAGCAAGAAGTTTCTGACGCAATGGTTGGTTACAAAAATGGTACTTATGGTGGAGCAATGAAAGGTCTTATGAAAGGTCAAGTTGCTAAGTATTCTGAAGCTGATTTAAGAGCTACAGGTCTTGGTAAATAATTAGTTTTATTACTAAGTTAAAAAGGGCTAGTCAATTTGACTAGCCCTTTTTTAATGCCAAAGATTAATTATAATCTTTGTGGCATCTCATCTTTAAATGCAAGCTTTGAGGCATCTTCTAGTACTTGCATAGCACCTCTTGCTATACAATCTTTTGCTAATTGAACACCAAGGTGATCACATTTTGAAATTAGTGCAGTAGCACTTAAATGCATAATATTTGTTCCATCAGGGAATCCAATCATAACCTCCATATCTACTATATCACCATCAACTCTTGCATTACATGCAACAGGAGCAGAACAACCAGCACCAATTTCACTAATAAAGTCTCTTTCTAGCATAGTACAAAGATATGTATTTTCATCTTTAAGAGAATGTGCAATTTCTCTTACTTTGTCATTATTTGCAACTATTTCAATTCCTAAAGCTGCTTGACCCATAGGTGGTATCATAAGATCAAGTGGTAATTTTTCTACATAAGGGATATCTTTAAGTAGATCTAGTCTATTTAGACCAATATATGCCAATATAATAGCATCATACTGTGCTTCTTTTAACTTTCTAAGCCTAGTATTTACATTTCCTCTTAGGTCTTTTACTATTAAGTCAGGTCTTAAGCTTAAAAGTTGCATTCTTCTTCGTAAGCTTGTAGTACCTACTACAGCACCTTGTGGTAGTTCATCGATACTTGGATAAATATGAGATAAAAATACATCACTTTGATCTTGTCTAGCAGTTATAGATGCAAGTTCTAAACCTTCTGGAATATAAGTTGGTACATCTTTTAGACTATGTACTGCCATATGAGCATCACCTGCTAGCATTGCATCTTCTAGTTCTTTTGTGAAATGTCCTTTTCCACCAATAAGAGCTAATGGCTTATCTAAAACTTTGTCTCCATTGCTCACAATTATATTTAATTCTACTTTTGTATTAGGAAAAGATGCTTCAATTCTATCTCTTACATGATATGCTTGCCATAGTGCTAAATCACTTGCTCTTGTTGCTATTATTAGTTTTTCCATCTATTTAACCTCTTTATATTGTTTTCTTGATCTATCTATTTTACCATTTATAAATATTGTAGGAGTTCCTTCTACAAGTATGTTTGCACCCATTTTAGCATCTTCTTGAACTTCTTTAATGATATTAGGATGTGATATTTGATCAATAGTTATTTTTGTATTAAGTTCTTTGTTTACAGCATTTAAGATCACTTGAGGATCTTTCTCTTCCACATCGAATACTTTTTCAAAGTTTGCATTATAAATCTTTTGAACTACATTTTTAATCCCATTGTGGTGTGCAACTGCCATAGCTTCTGTAATAGTTTTAGCTGCAGGATGTAATCTTAGAAGTGGGAAATGATAATAGTATAGAGCAATATTTTTACTATTTTTCTCTACATGACTAATAACTTCTGGTATATACTCTAAACAAAAAGGACATAGTGGATCTGAAAAAATAACTATTTTATTTTTTGCATTTTTATCACCAGCTATTAAGTGCTCATCATTATAGTATGTGTTTGGAACTTTAGGAGATAAAAAATCTTTATAGCTTCTACCATTCTTGATGTTTTTTAGTTCACCAGTAATAGCTTGACCATTTGTAAATACTGTATCTTTAGCAGTGATATTTTTTTTCTCATCTAATTTTAGATTTAGTTCTAAAACATATCCAGTCCAGCCTTCTAGTGGAAGCTTTTGTTTTAAAAATATATCTATATTATTAACTTCATATCTACCACTTGCTTCAATTCTATGCTTTTCATATTTTAGTACTTTTTCATCAATTGTCTTTTGTGTTGCAGCAAATGTACTAATGTTTAATAGACTTATTATCGTCAATAATCTCAACGTCAATGACATCATCATCTCCTTTTTTTGTTTTATTTGTATATGTTGATTGTGAAGTGTAGCTTGTATACTTTGGTTTTCTAAATTTAAATACCTTTGTCAATAGCACAGTAAAGAAACTAAATTGCAATAGAAGACCAAGTATATCTGTAAAAAAACCAGGTACTATTAATAATATAGCACCAATAGCAGCTCCTATACTACCTTTGATAAATTCTTCTTGAGTTAGATCACCATTTTTTACATCATTTATTTTATCTAGAAGTGAAAACTTAAAGTTTTGTAGTAAAAATATCCCTAATATGGCAGATATTATTAGTTCAAAAAATGTATTAAGTCCACCAATTTGTCCAGATATACTAGAAGATATCATCACTTCTAAAAAAACATATAGTATAAAATAGATCATAATAACTATTCTTAGTTTAGCTTTTCTTTGATAGTATTCACTACACTATCTAAAGATACTTCAGTTTTGTCACCAGTTTTTCTATCAACAATCTCTACCATACCCTCTTGAAGTTTTTTCCCAATTACAACTGCGTAAGGGAAACCAAGTAATTCAAAATCACCCATTTTAAATCCAAATCTCTCTTTTGTTCTATCATCGATAATTGTCTCAATTCCTGCTGCTTTTAACTCTTCATAGATTTTTATACCTGCATTTAGTTCATCATCTTTTTTTGCATTTGAAACAATTACATCTACAAAATATGGTGCAGTTTCTTTTGTCCAGATACAACCTTTTTCATCGTGACTTTGCTCTATTACTGCTGCAATTAAACGAGAAACTCCAATTCCAAATGTAGCCATCTGGAATGGCTTTGATTTTCCATTTTCATCTAAAAAGTTTGCTTCTAATGCAGATGAATATTTATCTCCTAATTGAAAGATGTGTCCAACCTCTATACCTTTTTTAAAGTATAGGTCGCCACCACAACTACATTTTTCTTCAATTGTTTTATCTTGTAGTTGCTCATATGAAAGTTCATTTAGTTCATCTTCATCCATTGAGTCTAGAGTTTCAATATTTGCTCCATATTCACATTTGCTACAAACTACAATAGTATCTTCACCACTATTTGCCAAGACATGAAACTCTTTGCTTCCCTCTCCACCAATAGCACCAGAATCTGCTTGTACAACTCTAAAATCTAAACCTAATCTAGCGAAAATCTTTTTATATGTAATCTCCATTAGATCAAATTCTCTTATCATATCTTCTGTAGATTCATGAAAAGAGTAACCATCTTTCATTAAAAATTCTCTACCTCTTAATAATCCAAATCTAGGTCTTGCTTCATCTCTGAATTTTGTATTTATTTGGTAAAGATTGACAGGTAGATCTCTATAGCTTTTAACTCTATTTTTTACAAGTGCTACCATAGCTTCTTCGTTTGTAGGACTTAATACAAAATCATTATTATGTCTATCTTTGATTCTAAGCATCTCTTGCCCCATAGCATCTGCTCGACCGCTTTGTTCCCATAATTGCATTGGTGTTACAAAACCTAGTTGAACTTCATTGCAACCTGCATTATCAAGCTCATCTTTAACAATAGTACGAATTTTCTCTAATACAATTTTACCTAATGGTAAATAGTTGTATAGCCCTGAGCCTTGTTGGTTTATAAAACCGCCTTTGATTAAAAATTGATGAGATGGTAGTGTAGCATCACTTGGCATCTCTTTTGTTGTAGGTATTAACAATCTACTAAATTTCATTTAGACATTCCCTGTTCATATATTAATTTTAGATATACTATCGAAATATTCTATTTATTTTGCTTTAAAGAAAAGGTTTAAAATATTGTAATTTGCAAAAAATATTGCAAATTGCAATATTTTTTAAGAAACTAAAAAAAATGTGGTAAGATTTTGAAAATTTACAGAACAAAGGACAAAAAATGACAAATGAACAACAAAATGCATTAAACTTAGCTATAAAACAAATGGATAAAGCATTTGGGAAAGGTGCTATT